>Ga0181574_10001245_pt1 | contig 23749 bp, 25 predicted proteins | sample 101ome_24_FD_145600 | JGI IMG/M metagenome (GOLD analysis project Ga0181574, IMG submission 145600) | Coastal salt marsh microbial communities from the Groves Creek Marsh, Skidaway Island, Georgia - 101410AT metaG (spades assembly) | ecosystem: Environmental > Aquatic > Marine > Intertidal zone... | reverse complement strand
CGCTCCTACGGGACATAAAAATGGGCGAAATCCCACGTCTGCCCACTGAGCCCAGATGCCCTTGTTAATTCTTGGGATTGATACATAAACCGATGGTTTTCCGGTCGAGAGCTGAACTTGGGATTAAAGTGTGCTGAGGACGGGTTTGCAGGACTACTTAGCTGGTGGAAATTCAATATGGATAAGAAAAACTTCAAGGCGATCTGGGAGCAAAAACGTGATGTGCTGAAGCAAAACCCAGACAAGTGTCGTGTGACGGTTCGGGCAGACAGCAAACTGGTTGAGGGCTTCATGAGCCGTGTAAAAGCGAGGGACTTTGAAATTGTCGTCGACCAAAACAAAGGAATGGGCGGATCTGATCAGGGTCCTCGCCCGAGTGAATATGTGCTCGCCGCTCTTGCTGCGTGTCACGAGGTTACCTATCGGCTTTACGCCGATGCCCTGAGTATTGCTCTCGAGTCAGTTTCGGTCAGTGTGACCGGTCATTCAGATGCGCGCGGATTTTTTGGGCTTGATGACAGTATTCGAGCGGGGTTTTCCCACGTGACGGGTGAGATACGTGTGCGGTCATCAGCCTCGGATGAAGATCTTGAGCGATTGCGCAACGCAGTGAATCAACATTGTCCTGTCCTTGATGATTTAACCCGACCCGTTGCGGTTGAGCTTACTCTAGTCCGGGAATAAAAAAGGCGCCACTAGGGCGCCTTTTTTATTTTTACTATTGATCAGTTGTATGGCCGAGTAGATCTTGGTTTTCCTCGAATGTCGCCTATGGGGGCGCTAAGCCCCATCTCTGATAGGGCCTGGTTCAACGGCCCGTCGTTGTAGAAGTTTTCTGGCGGGTTTGGTGATTTCAGGACCTTCAACTCGTGGAGAAAGGCGTATCCGTTGTTTGCAAGAGTGATGACATCCTGATCAAACACCATTTTTGCTTGATAGGTAACGGGATCGCCGCCAATTGACGCGGGGTTTTCTTCGTAAATAGCCGACCATATCGTCGACTTTGGATATCCCGTCAGCTCCTCGAACAGAATATCGACGGTTTTTTCGGGATTGTTGATCATGAACTGCATGGCCTCAATTTCGGCTTTCATCCAGCCCGCAGCTGCCTCGGGGTGGTTCTCGATAAAATCCTGACGCATCAAGGTGAAGTCTGCATCAGTCTCACCCCAGGGAGCGCCCGTCGCTACGTATTTTGCGTGCCCGAGTTCGACCACTCTTCGCGCATGAGGCTCCCACATGGCTGCGCCACCTTTCATTTTCCCGCTCTCAAAGTTACTGGTAATGACTTCAATTGTCATACTGAGTCTGTCGGATGGCTTGAAGGCGCCCTTCATGATAATCGAGTCAACGAAGCGGTTCGCACAGGTCCCACGATGGACTGCAAAGGGTTTTCCCGTTAGCCATGCGCTCGCTTCTTCGACACTCTTGAAGTCCGGGGCGTCGACCGGCACGACGATCTTGTTGCAGTTCTGGCCATTGCTGAACATAGGAGTAGAGACCAAGCGGATATCCGCGATATTTCTCTTGGTGGTCGCGACTAGGGAAGGCATGTCGCCCATGGTTCCTATTTGCATCTTGTCGGCGAGCAATGCGTTGACCATTGGGGGGCCGGTAAGATGCGCTTCGAACTTCACTTTACTACCCGCGGGTAGATATTTCTCATGAAGTTTGAGGTGTTTGATGATGACGCCGTTCCAACCACCTGTCCAATAGGGATGATAGCCATACGTGATGTCGACGGGGTCCGCGGACCAGGCTCGCCCAGCTACAACCAAAAGTAGTACCAGTCCGAAATTCTTCATCATCTTCATAGCGGTTCCTCCTTGCTTTCAATTATGACGATGCAGGCGATAAAGCATACGGCAATAAGCGCCTGAGAAGTAGAGCGGGTTGTTATGGTTGTTTTTCTAATCGAAAAAGACTGTGTATCGCGCGATTTTTGTAGGCTAGGTACTCGGGGCTGACAGTAACTTCAAACCCTCTGGGTCTTGGCAAGTCCATTTCGATTACATCTAGAGTTTGGGTCGGTTGGCCCCCAAGAATATAAATTTTGTCGGCGAGGAATAATGCTTCTTCAAGTTCAGAGGTGATGAAAACCGTGGTTTGTCGGGTTCGCTCGAAGAGATCAAGATAGTACTCTTGGAGAATTTCCCGAGTCATAACATCCAGCCCCCGGAAAGGCTCATCCAAGATCATTACGCTCGGCTGATTGATCAGAGCTTGCGCTATCTCCGCACGCCGCTTCATCCCACCTGAGAGCTGGCTGGGATACTTGTCCGCGAATCCACTTAGCCCAAATTGGGAGAGTAGTTCCAGCGCCATTTGGTTGAGAGTGTCTGCATCATGCAGGTGCCTGACCTTCGGCCCAAAGACAACATTCTCAATTACGGTCATCCACGGAAAGAGGGCGGTTTCCTGGAACACCAGAAGACGATCAGGATCTGGTCCGCTGACGGCCCGCTCATTATGGCGAATTACGCCGCGGTCTGGAGGAATAAATCCGGCGAGTAAATACCCAAGGGTTGACTTCCCGCACCCTGAAGCGCCCATCACGACATGCAATTCGTTTGGGGCAAAGTTGATCGAAAGTCCGTTGAAAACTGAAACAGCGGTGCCGTCCGAGCCGGGAAAAGCTTTGCTGACATCATCAAGACGAATTCCTGACGAGATACTTTTCTCGGGAGCTTGTTCCAGAGTCATCAGCTAGCCTCTCCGCCAGGGCATCAATCTGCGCTCAATGATGTGCACCACTTTTGTCGAGAGATACCCTGCAAGCCCGATACTGATCATACCGATCACAAGTACCTCTGGTGTGCTGCTGACATATCCCTCCCAGGTTAAGCGGCCGAGGCCACTATCGCTCGCGATCATTTCTGCGGCAATCACCACGTCCCAGGTGATCGCAATCCCAAGGGTCATGCCCACAGCAATTGATGGGATTACGGAGGGCAGCATGATTCTTACGAAAACCTCTTTTCTGGACGCGCCTAATGAGAGAGCCAGCCACAGGTGCTCTTTCTTTATATCTCGGACCCCATCGAACACATTAATCACGATGATGAAAAACGCGCCAATAAAGGTGATGAAAATGATGCTCATTTCGTTGGTCGGCCAAAAAAGAATCGACATTGGCACCCACGCTAAGGGTGGTATGGGGCGCAGCAGCTCGAACACAGGAAAAAACATGTCTTTAAATTTCTGGCTGGTCCCAAAAAGAAGGCCCAAGGGAATTCCGACAAGTTGGGCGAGCAAGAATCCGTACAAGACCCGTTGGAAACTGGTTACCCAAGAAATCCAATAGTTAGCCTCCCCCACATACTCACTGACAAACATCCGCATGACTTGAATGGGATCGGCCATTTCGGCGAATCCCGGGAGTTCAATGGCGCAAGCGAGATACCATGCGAGGAAAAATGCGGAAATAGCCATCAAGCCGCGCCAGTTGAGTGCATTTGACGTCTTTTCATCCATGCGCTTAGGCCAACTCTTTTTCACCGCGCTCAAACGCTTTCCGGGCTTCTTCGTGGACGGCAGCAATTGCTTGCTTTTGTAGCGTCGTGAACTCTTCGGTAAGCGTCATCTCTTTGTTTCGGGGCCTTGGCAGTTCCACATCAATTTTCAACTTAATGGTCCCGGGTCTTGTCGTCATGACAAACACGGTGTCCGCCAGGAGGATCGCTTCACCTAGGTCATGTGTTATCAAGAAAACAGAGGTCTGAAAGCGTTGGTGAATATCTAAAAGATGCTGATGCATCCCAGACTTCGACACGGTATCCATTGCTCGAAAAGGCTCATCTAAAAGCAGAATTTTCGGCTGGTTGATAAGTGCTCTAAGAATCTCGACCCGGCGCTGCATCCCTGACGAAATCTGCCCTGGGAACGAGTTGGCAATTCTTTCCATCCCGCCAACGTTCTTGAGGATGGCGTGAGCCTGATCCAAAGCTTCTAATGGTTTCAGCTTCCTCTGGACCGTTGGCCCGTAAGCGATATTTTCAATCACGGTCTTCCATGGGAAAAGGGCACCGTTCTGAAATACAACCACGCGGTCTGAATTGGGTCGAGTCTGAATGGACGGACTAACGAGGATCTCGCCGTCCAGTCGGATCTCGCCCTGTGTGGGTCGATCGAAACCCGCCATCATGTTGAGTAGGGTGCTCTTGCCGCAGCCCGAAGGGCCCACGAGGGCGACAAATTGCCCTGCCGGTATTTCACAGGAGCACGATTCCAGAGCGTGCACCGCCTCATCGCCGGCGCCATAAATCTTCTGGAGATTTATAACCTCTACTGCACCCGTCGGTTTCATGAAGGCATGTCTCCTGACAGCCCACCAAGAGACTGCTCGCGCCAACGAATCATTTTTTTGCCCACATACCGAATGAGCGCACTGCTGGCGTAACCGACTATTCCTAAGGTTGCCATCATGATTACGATGGTGGGATATTGCACGAGGTTGTAGGACTCGAGGATCATGAAGCCCAATCCATATTGCGCGGCGATCATTTCTCCAGCAACGAGGGAGAACCATGCCGCCCCCATTGCTATTTGCAGCCCAGTAAAAATTGATGGAAGCGCGCCGGGAATAACGATGTCACGAAGAATGTCTCGAGCCGTTGCGCCGAGACACTCTGAAGCTCGGATCAAATCAGGATCGATCGAACGAACGCCGAGCAGGGTGTTTAAAGTCGTTGCAAAAAAAGCCACCAGGAAAGTGACAAAGATAACCGCTGGTTCATCGCCTGGAAGAATTAGGATCGCAATGGGTACCCATGCGAGCGGGGGAATGGGTCGCAGAAAATCAAGAAGGGCTCCCGCATAGGCATGAAAGGTGGCCTTCCAGCCCATCATGATCCCAAGAGGAACGCCCAAAGCGAGAGCTAGAGCGAACGCTACTGTTGCGCGATAAGTGCTGTAGGCAATGTGCAGGTAGTAATCGGTGGTAAAGATTGAGAGGCCGTAGTCTGGATCTCGAGAGATCCACTCCATCATGACCGAAATCGGATCCGGAAGTCGGTTAAACGCCAGAAATGGCGTCCAGTTCACAAGGCCATACCAGAGTGCGACGCTGAGGCTGATCCCAACAAACATCCATCTTTTATTCGTTACTCGGCCGAGCATGATGTTTTAAATATGGCGCTGAATTTAAAAAATATGGGACGCTTCAAAAGGGGCGGTCTTTGTCGTTCGCCGAGAGTGCAACCAGATTTCCGAAGGACAGGTTATAGCCCAGATTAGGGATCATTACCACGACACCGGGAGTCTTCAGGGAGGGACTGCGTTTACTGCGGGCAGCGCTGGTTAAACGCTCGCCCTAAGGTTTGCGCTAATATGTTTTCTTCTCAAAGCCACTGGTAACGACCCATGATTTCGGAGATCGAGGAGATTCGACGCATTCTTGTTCAATCTAAGGTGATTGCAATCGTTGGATTGTCCGCAAATTGGTGGCGGCCCAGCTTCTTCGCCGCAAAATACATGCAGGATCACGGGTATCGGATCATTCCGGTGAATCCCAACTACGAATCGGTTCTCGGCGAGACGTGCTATCCCACTCTGGAGGCAATCCCCTCGGATATTGCGGTCGATATTGTCGACGTGTTCCAGCGTCCTGAAGCGGCCCCACCGCTCGCGCAAGGCGCAGCCGCGATCGGTGCAAAAGTGTTCTGGCTACAGCTTGGCGTGATCAACGAGGAGGCATCAAAGATCGCCGAGAGCGCCGGATTGGATGTGGTCGCTGATCGTTGCGTGAAGATCGAGCACGGTCGACTCCTCGGCGGATTGGGTTTATTCGGCGTGACGACAAACGTCATCTCAGCCAAACGCCCGAAGTGGCTTGTCTATTAAGGAGATCAGCATGAGCGATCGTAAGTTTGGTTTTGAGACTCTGTGTCTGCATGCGGGGCAGTTGCCTGATGCGGCTACCGCATCGCGGGCGACCCCAATCTATCAGACCACCTCATATGTGTTTGACAGCACTGACCACGCGGCCAGTCTTTTTAATCTTCAAACCTTCGGCAACGTTTATTCAAGGATGATGAATCCCACCAATGCGATTCTTGAGGAACGTTTGGCGACACTGGAAGGCGGGCGCGCGGGTTTAGTGGTCGGTTCCGGCATGGCCGCTCAAATGGTGGCACTCTTAACGCTGCTGGAGGCGGGCGATGATCTCGTGGCGTCTCGGACTCTTTATGGCGGAACGTATTCGCAATTTGATTACACCTTTCGAAGAATGGGTATCAATACGATCTTTGTAGACCCGGATGATCCTGAAAATTTTGCCCGCGCCATAACCCCTGCAACGAAAGCGGTCTATGGCGAAACGATTGGCAATCCGTTGAATAATGTTTTTGATATCGCCGCTGTCGCGGATATCGCGCATGATGCGGGTGTCCCCCTAGTGATGGACAACACATTCGGTACGCCATATCTCTGCAGGCCGTTTGAGTTTGGTGCTGATATCGTTGTGCACTCTGTGACCAAATGGATTGGCGGGCACGGGACATCCATTGGGGGAGCGATCGTTGAGTCAGGTAAATTTAATTGGGATAACGGAAAGTTCCCGGGTTTGACCGAGCCTTCTAAGGGTTATCACGGAATCCGCTTCTACGAAACATTTGGCGATTTCGGATTCATCACCAAAGCGCGGATGGAAACCCTTCGAACCCTCGGCCCGACGATGAGCCCACTCAGCGCATTTCTGTTTATTCAAGGCCTAGAGACGCTTCCGCTACGCATGGATCGGCACTGCTCCAATACGCTGCAAGTGGCCCAACATCTTCAGGCCCACCCGGCCATCTCCTGGGTGAAATACGCGGGACTCGAAGACAACCCCTACCATGCCTTAGCGCGCAAATATCTGCCGCGAGGGGCGGGCGGGGTGCTCACCTTCGGTATAAAAGGGGGTGAGGCTGCTGGGATTAAGTTTATAGAGAGCGCTCAATTTCTAAGTCATTTGGCAAACGTGGGCGACGCCAAAACGCTGGTTATTCATCCTGCCTCAACAACGCATCGTCAGCTAAACGAGGACGAACAACTGCGGGCAGGAGTGACGCCAGACATGGTGCGGATGTCAGTGGGATTGGAAACGCTTGACGACATCCTCTGGGACATCGATCAGGCGCTGGAGAAATCGCAGAAGGTGTAGTGCCCCTGAGCATCGGAGCTTCAATGGGTTGTTGTCATTACTATCAATTTGAACCCGGTTTTGAGAACGTCTTTTCAGCGGACGTGAGTCGCCTGCGTTATGGCGACGGCGTTATCAAAGAGTTGGGTCAGGAAGCCGCTTCGCTTGGGATGCGGCGTGCAGCAATTTTTACCGATGCGCACGTTCGTCACCTGCCGCTCTTTGACGATGCTGTCCATGCTCTGTCTGAGCAGGGGATCGATGTAACGATCTACGAGTCAGTCCGAGTCGAGCCGACTGACGCTTCGTTCAGAGCCGCTACCGATTTTGCCGTCAGGGAAAAGGTGGATGGCTTCATATCGATTGGTGGTGGATCGGTGATGGATACGTGTAAGGCGGCCAACCTTTACAGCAGTTGGCCGGCCGACTTTATGGATTATGTGAACGCGCCCATCGGTGGCGGGCGCACAGTGCCGGGACCCCTTCGCCCGCATATTGCGTGCCCGACCACGGCTGGCACGGGTAGCGAGGCGACCGGCATTGCGGTTTTCGATCTTCTGTCAATGGAGTCAAAGACGGGTATTGCGTCTCGTTATATGTTGCCCGATCGGGCGATCGTCGATCCCCGCTGGACTGCGTCGCTGCCCGCTACGGTCATGGCGGCGACCGGGTTTGATGCAATCAGCCACGCGCTCGAGGCATTAACTGCGAAACCATTCTCCGACCGACCGGCGCCGGTTGATATAAGCGGACGGCCGATGACGCAAGGGGCAAACCCTTTTAGCGATATTCTTTGTCGCGAGGCGCTGCGGCTCGCAGGACGATTCTTAGTGCGTGCCGTAAATGATGCGTCCGATCATGAGGCCCGTCATGGCATGATGTTTACCGCGACCCTTGCCGGAATTGGTTTTGGCAACGCGGGTTGCCACTTACCCCACGCCATGTCCTATCCGGTATCCGGTCGCGTGCGTGACTACCAACCGGTGGGCTATCCTGATTCAGAACCGATCTGTCCACACGGGATGTCCGTCATCGTGAATGCACCGGCGGCCTATCGGTTTACCGCTGCGGGTTGCCCGGATAGGCATCTGGAGGGGGCAGGGCTATTGGGGGCAAACCTGAACGGATCTGCAAAGAGCGAGGCCGGAGAGATTTTGGCTGGCCAGATCGAGCAGATGATGCAGGCGACCGGCGTACCCAACGGCATATCGGGCGTGGGGTTTAATGAGACGGATGTTAGCGCGCTTGCCGAGGCCGCTGGCGCTCAGCAGCGCCTGCTATCCGTATCGCCAAGGCCCGTGACCCTGCAGGACCTTCGTGAGGTTTATGCGGACGCGCTACGCTATTGGTAAGAACGGCTCCCGTCTTTTTGCGGACCCGTTAGTCCAGTCAGGCCTGCAGCTCTTTCAACACCTTTTGGACCGCTTCCGCGTGCCCTTTTGCTGAGACGCGCTGCCAGTGTTTTGCGACCTTACCCTTGGGGTCAATCAATACGGTCGAACGGATGACGCCCTGGGTAATCTTTCCGTACATATTCTTCTCGCCCCAAGCGCCGTATTTGCTCATGACCTTATGGTCCGGGTCACACAGAAGGCCCACTTTCAGTTTGTACTTGGCGATGAATTTTTGATGGGACTCGACAGAATCTGGACTGCAGCCAAACACCGTAGCCCCTAAGGCTCCAAATTTCTTCAGATCCTTAGTGAAATCCTGCGCTTCGATCGTACAGCCTGGGGTGTCATCCTTAGGATAAAAATACAGCACGACCCACTGACCAGTGAATTCAGCCAGGCGAACCTTGTTCCCGGTTTGATCCGTAAGTGTGAATGCCGGCGCTTTTTTTCCTTCAAGGGACATGGGGTCGCTCCGTGTGATGTGGTGTCGGTCGAGAAGATCAGAGCACCCGAGCGGCACTCTGACGGTTTCGCGCATTCTCACATGCATGGATGCATTTTTTGTGGAGTGTTGACGATTCTTCTATAAATGTTATGATATAACATAATATTATTTCGTCTAATAGGGGAGACCCTGTTGCCATGAATACGTGGAGTCTAAAGAGACTCAAGCGGCCTCTTAGCGTTTTGGCCACCGTTTATGGATCCCTGCTGATATTCGTTCCCGGCCCCGTTTTTGGTGAGGTCGGGCTACGCGTCGTCACGGATATTGCGCCTGTTCAGTCGCTCGTCTGGCGCGTGATGGATGGCCTTGGTGAGCCAGCCGTGCTCGTCCCTCCCGGGACGTCGCCGCATCACTACGCGTTACGACCTTCCGATGCGTCGGTCCTGCAGCAGGCGAACCTTGTTTTCTTTGTGGGGGCTGGACTGACGCCGTGGCTGGAAGGCCGCCTGCCGGTTCTGTCCCCGAGGGCGGATAAGGTGAACCTCTCATCCGCTCCGGGCGTGGTGATTTGGCCCTATCGAACACTAGCGCTCTCGCACGAAGATGAATCTGAGGACGGGCACGAGCATCCGCATGGCAACGGTCATGGACACTCGCATGGTGACGCAGACGATGCCGTCGATCCCCATATGTGGCTCGATCCCGTCAACGCTCGTAAATGGTTGATCTTGATTGGGGAGGTGCTGGCTAGGGCGGACCCTGCCAACGCGACGCGTTATCGCGAAAATGCAAAAAAGGGCGCCGACGAGATATCGGATCTGATGGATCAACTGGCCCATCGGGTCATTGACCTAAAAAGAGACGGATTCATTGTGTTCCATGACGCCTATCAGTATTGGGAACGGCGATTCGGATTTTCTGCCCAAGGCGCAATGCTCCCGGCGGATGCGTCCACGCCTAGTCCGAAACGTCTAAAGGCCCTGCGCACACTGGTCGAAACCGGAAAGGTCAGCTGTGTTTTGTCTGAACCCCAATTTGACCGAAGTCTGATCGACAGCGTGTTTGCATCACAGTCGATCCGAATAGGCATGATTGATCCGGAAGGCGTCGGGTTGATCCCAGGGCCTGGTCTTTATCCACAACTGCTCTCGAATATCGTCGAGCGAGTCAGCGAATGCCTGCAAAGGCCATGATCTAACGGTATCATTTTTATGATGGTTGCTCGCCAAGACCTGAGTTTGCGTGTTTAGCACAAGATGAGACGCACTAATCCGAATCCGGCCTTCTCCGATCACGATCATTCGGATTGTGCGAAGACGATGATTCAAAGCGCGCGCGACATTTGCTCAAGCCGTGGTTTACGGCTCACGCCGGTACGTGCAAAAGTCCTGGAGCTCCTCACGCAATCCCACGTACCGCTCGGCGCCTACGATGTGCTGGATCAGTTGGCCTTGGCCGGGTTTCGTTCACAGCCACCCGTGGCTTATCGTGCGCTCGACTTTCTCGTCGTCAATGGCCTAGCCCATCGAATCGAAAAACTAAACGCATTTGTCGCCTGTACACACGCGGATTCTGGACACTCCCCGGTATTCATGATCTGCGGGCATTGTCAGCGCGTTGCGGAGACCACGGCGCAGACCAAGCGATCGGTTTTTGATCAAACCGCTCGGGAGATCGGTTTCGATATTCGTAACACCGTCATCGAATTAGAGGGCCTTTGTTCGGAATGTCAGCAGGACAAGGCATGACGCTGATCGCTACCCAAGGGGTGTCGGTGCAGATCGGCGCAAAACAAATCCTGACTAACGTCGATTTGTCGATTGGTCGAGGTGAAATTGTGACTTTGGTGGGGCCAAACGGCTCCGGAAAAACCACGTTGCTTAAGGTCTTGATTGGGGCGCAGACACCGACCCGGGGCGCGGTCATGCGGGAGGCGGGGCTTCGCATTGGATATGTGCCTCAACGACTCGCCATTGAGAGGGCGATGCCGATGACGGTGTCGCGTTGGCTCGCGCTATCCGGGTTCGCGTCGACCGCTGAGCGAAAACGCATAGCGGAGCGGGTGGGAATCTTTCCGCTTTTGGATCAGCAGATGGCGAATTTGTCCGGCGGGGAATTTCAAAGGGCGTTGCTGGCGCATGCGTTACTGATCCAGCCAGATCTTCTGGTGCTTGATGAACCGACTCAAGGTCTGGATCAGCCTGCTGTGGCTGCTTTCTACCGATTAATTGATGAGGTTCGACGCGAGCAACGTTGTGCTGTGCTCATGGTCAGCCACGATCTGCATGTGGTGATGCGCTCTTCTGATCATGTCATTTGCCTTAATGGGCACGTCTGCTGCCAGGGGACGCCCACGCTGGTTTCGGCGGCGCCGGAGTATCAGGCGCTTTTTGGATTTGGAACCGAGGGCGCGCTCGCGCTCTATCGACATGAGCACGACCACCGCCATGATCACCTGGAGAGCCAACACGATGCTTGACGACTTCCTCGTTCGAGCGTTTTTGGGTGGAATGCTGCTGGCGGTGGCGGCCGGTCCCCTGGGTTGTTTTGTGGTCTGGCGGCGCATGGCCTATTTTGGAGATGCGACTGCCCATGCGGCTATTTTCGGCGTCACGCTCTCGCTCGCGTTTTCGATTTCGATTTTTGCTGGTGTTTTATTTGCCGCTCTCGGCGTAGCGATCCTTTTGGCATTATTCTCAGGTCGTCTGTACACCGCAGATACGATGCTGGGAGTGGCCGCTCACGGCGCACTCGCGCTCGGGTTGGTCTCCGTGTCCTTCCTGACGGACGTGCGCGTCGACCTGTCGAGCTACCTTTTTGGGGATATTCTGGCGGTAGGTCAGAAGGATCTGCTGGTGATCGCCAGTGGGGCCACATTCATTCTGCTCATCCTTGGCTGGCGCTGGAGACGGTTGCTCCTGACGACCCTCAATGAAGACCTTGCCGTGTCTGAAGGACTTAATGCGCGAACAGAAGCGCTGCTGCTCGTATTGCTCATTGCAACGCTCGTCGCGGTCGCGATCAAGATCGTTGGCGCCCTGTTGATTACCGCGATGCTGATTATTCCAGCCGCAGCTGCTCGACCCTTGGCGAGGACGCCTGAGGGTATGGCTGCCATAGCGATTGTCATGGGCATGATCTCGGTCAGCGCAGGGCTAGCCGCCTCATTCGATTGGGACTCTCCAGCGGGCCCTACGATCATTGTGATTGCGACGGTGCTTTTTGTGGCCACCGGCACGCTATCACGATTTAAGAAGACTTAATTCATCGTGACCTCATCCCTTATTACGTACGCAAGCTTTTCTGATCGGGCGAGCGCGGAACAGGCGATCGTCGTATCCATTCGTGAGCAACTGCTTGGAGCGATTGAAGCCAGGAAGCAGGCGACCTTCGGCGTGTGTGGGGGAAAAACGGCCAAGGCTATTTTCCCAATACTCACCAGCATGAAAATTGATTGGAAAAAAATTCATATCCTGTTAATCGATGATCGTTGGGTTGATCCGTCGGCCGATCAAAGTAACGAGGCACTGATTCGCCAGGAGCTATTGAGCGGCTTCGCGACGCCGGCTGCGTTCACGCCGCTTAAGACGGCGCATAGTTGCCCATCCGACGCCTTGGCCACGCTTGAGAGGCGCCTTGCCCCATTTCCGTTTCCCCTAGACTCGGTTTTTGTCAGCATGGGTACCGACGGCCACATTGCGTCGCTGTTCCCGGGCGGGAGAGAGAATCTTGAAGACGATGCTACCGTCGTAGCGACCACCGCCATCGAAGAACCGATAGAGCGAATTAGTCTAAGCCCCCGGGTGCTTGCCGCGGCGAGACATGGGACCATTGCGGTATTGGGCGAACAGAAAAGACAGGTTTTCAATCAGGCCCGGAAGTCGGGCGACCCGATGAAGTATCCCGTGTGCCACATGCTTCAACCTCATGGCAATCCACGTGAGATTTTCTTCAGCCCTTAGCGGCCGTTACCAGACCGTGACTTTTTTAAAATCGAGTCGTTTGTCACTGGCGGACCGGGAAGATTCGACATGCCTGAAGTGAAAACGCTGATAGACCCTTTAAAAAGCGATTTTGATGATATTCATCGTCAATTTACCTGGTCGATTCCGGAAACCTTCAACATGGCCCATTGGGTATGTGATCGGCACGCTGATGGCACGAGTCGTATGGCGCTTTGGTGTGAGAGCGAGCGGGGAGATACATCAGGTTACACATTTGACGATCTGCAGCGCTTGTCAAATCAATTGGCGCACGCGCTGCTGGGCTTGGGCGTAACACGGGGAGATCGAATTGCGATTCTTCTGCCTCAGCGGGTCGAAACCGGCCTTGCACACCTGGCGGCCTGGAAGATCGGTGCGATGTCTTTGCCGCTATCGATTCTCTTTGGAGTTGATGCGCTTAAGTTCCGGCTGATCGATAGCGGCGCGCGCATGGTGATCACAACTGCCGCCGCGACAGAACAGCTTGCGGAGCTGAAAAGAGATTTACCGGATCTTGAATTTATTATTAATTGCGATGATCAGTTGAGTGGTTTCTGGCCATTGCTGAGTCGAGCCGCCGATGGCCCAGTAGAGGCGAAAACGCTGGCTGATGACCCTGCTATTGTGATTTACACCTCCGGCACCACCGGTCCGCCAAAAGGAGCGGTTCTGGCCCATCGATGCCTGCTGGGCAACCTTCCGGGCTTTGAGCTATCGCAAAACTTTTTTCCGCAGATGGATGATGTGATGTGGACTCCGGCGGATTGGGCGTGGACCGGCGGACTGCTGGATGGCCTGATCCCAGCGTGGTTTTACGGTCAACCGGTGGTTGGCTATGACGGACGGTTCGATCCCGAGAAAGCCTGCGCGCTGATGACGCGCTATCGTGTCCGGACGGCTTTTATTCCTCCAACGGCGCTAAAGATGCTGCGGCAGGCGCCGGGCCGTGTTTTGCAGAAGCTAAATCTCAGGAGCGTGATGTCTGCAGGTGAATCCTTAGGCGCCCATATCTTTGAGTGGGCGCGTGATGCGTTGCGGGTGGAGGTAAATGAGATGTGGGGCCAAACGGAATTTAATTATCTCGTTGGAAACTGTTCAGCCATCATGGCGGTTAAACCGGGGGCAATGGGCAAAGCGTATCCGGGTCATCGGGTCGAGCCGGTCGATGAACACGGTCAGGTCCTGCCAACAGGCCAAGTGGGTGAGCTCTGCGCTTATCGAGATGATCCGGTCATGTTTCTCGGTTACTGGAGGCGCGAGCAGGCGACAAGAGACAAGTTTATCGGGCCGTGGTGGTCAACCGGAGATCTCGGTTATCGGGACGAAGACGGTTATCTTTGGTTCATGGGACGTAAAGACGATGTGATCTCTAGCGCGGGCCACCGTATTGGGCCGGGCGAGATTGAGGACAGCATGCTGAAGCATCCCGCGGTCCTGCAGGCTGCCGCGATTGGCATCCCCGACGATCTGCGTGGAGAGATCATCAAAGCCTTTATCGTATTGGCGCCCGGCGAAGTCCCCTCTGAGGCGCTAAAGAAGGATATTCAGGATCGGGTTAGGCGGGAACGTGCCGCCTACGAATACCCCCGCGAGATCGAATTCATCGACGAGTTACCGATGACGACGACCGGCAAGATTCGACGTATTGAACTTCGCGAGCGGGAGCGAAACAAGACCGGTTAGTCAAGATCAGTCTCGCTTCGTCAGCATGGGTCCTAATGGTTGCCCCCCAAGTAGGTGCATATGCAGATGAAAGACCTCCTGATTGGCGTGTCGGCCGCAGTTAATCAGAAGTCGATACCCGTCCTCGTCGATGCCTTCCGATTGCGCGATCAGGCGGGCCACGATGAAAAGATGGCCGAGTGTGGCTTCATCGTCCTCTGAGACATCATTCACGGTAGGGATAATCTTGTTGGGAACAATGAGTATGTGGGTTGGCGCCTGGGGCGCGATATCGCGAAAGGCGGTGACGCGCTCGTCCTGAAAGACGATCTCGGCCGGAAGTTCCCGTTTCACAATTTTGCTGAACAGCGTGTCTTCTTGCATGGTTTTGCCCTATTTTTTAGTCGACCGGATGTGAGGCGGACACTTTCTCTGATCATGCCCGCGATTAGGCCGGGTTGGTCCTCGTCCTGTCGGCCGCGGTAAAATCGCCGGCTTTCTAGCCCGGCAGCATGCGGGCATCCGCAAAAAGCAAGAGAGGTCCGCTCATGGCGTTTAAGGCATTCAGAATACACCAGCAGGAAAAAGGTGTCAGCACCGGCTTTGAAAGCCTCGATGTTGACCAACTCACGGCAGGGGAGGTCGTGGTTCGCGTCGCTTACTCCGGTATCAATTTCAAAGACGCGCTGGCTGCTACCGGCAAGGCGAAGATTCTGAGAGCCGAGCAGCTAAACGGCGGAATCGATTTCTCAGGTGTGGTGGAGTCCAGCGAAAGCGATGCCTATAAAGCGGGCGATGAGGTATTGGTTTGCGGCTGTGGCTTGTCGGAAACCCGCGACGGGGGGTTTTCTGAGATCGCCCGCGTGCCAGCCGATTGCGTGGTTCGGTTACCCGAGGGGCTAAGCCTTAGGGATGCAATGGCGATCGGCACGGCCGGATTTACCGCGGCGATTGCGATGATTCGACTTGAGGAAAATGGTCAGGCGCCCGGACACGGCCCGATGTTGGTTACAGGAGCGACTGGCGGTGTGGGCAGTATTGCGATCGATATGCTTGCTGCAAAAGGCTTCAACGTCGTGGCGCTAACTGGTAAATCGGATCAGCATGACTACTTAAGAGCGCTCGGCGCATCGGATTTTCTGGATCGAAATGAACTCGAGATGGGTGGTCGACCGCTGGAAAAGGGTCTTTGGGGAGGTGCCGTGGATAACGTCGGCGGCGATACGCTCGGATGGCTAACCCGTACGGTGCAGCCTTGGGGAAATGTTGCCTCTATCGGCAACGCCAGCGGGATCAAGCTCGAAACGACGGTGATGCCGTTCATCCTCCGTGGCGTATCGCTTTTGGGAATTAACTCCATCGAGATGCCGACTCGCTTGCGTCATCGTGCATGGCAAAGACTGGGCGATGACTTAAAGCCTGCGCATCTTGACTTGATCGCGCCGCGCACGATCGACTTTGAAGATTTGCCCAATGCGTTCGACGCGTATCTTACCGGCTCGGTCGTGGGGCGCACGGTGGTTAGGATCGCGAGTTGACCGACTACGATGAAGTTCACCCGCGCGACACCGCGCGCGAGATTTATCGTTACTGGCTAACGCTGAGCACCCGCTGGGGCGATAACGATGTCTATGGACATGTCAACAATGCGGTCTACTTTACGTACATCGATTCTGTGGTGAATCAGTTTCTAATTGAGGGGAAGGCGCTCGATATTCATAACGGAGAGGTGATTGGCCTGGTGGTCTCATCTGAGTGCCAGTTTTTCAAGCCGCTGGCTTACCCAGGGGAAGTAAACTGTGGGTTGCGGGTGCAACGAATCGGAACCACCAGTGTGACTTACGATGTGGGTCTTTACGCGGCAGGAGATGCCACTCCGGCTGCGGTGGGAGGATTTACGCATGTTTATGTCGATCGGCTTGACAGGCGTCCGCAGCCCGTGCCGACCGCCCTGCGACGGGCGCTGGCGTCTTTGATCTAACTCAAAACCATTTTTATGTACCAGAAAAATCTTAGTGGTTCGGCGTTTTGGCGATCGTCCAATAAAGCGGTCACCCTGCTGGGCATGTCGGGCGCCGGCAAGACCTCGCTCGCCTCGAGATTGTCGCCTCGCACCTGGTTTCATTATTCCGGCGATTATCGGATCGGCACCCGATATCTTGACGAGCCGATTCTCGATAACGTTAAACGGGAGGCGATGAAATCGCCGTTTCTTGCGGACCTGCTGCGGACGGACTCCATTTACCTTTGTCATAACATTACCGTCGACAACCTGCGGCCAATGTCGGCGTTTCTGGGCATGATTGGCGACCCGGCATTGGGTGGCCTGTCTGTGGAGGAATTCAAACGTCGGCAGGCGCTACACCGTGATGCAGAGATCCGGGCCATGCTGGATGTGCGGGACTTTATTGGCAAAGCGCGGGAGATTTACGGATATCCTCATTTCATAAACGACGCCGGCGGCAGTCTGTGTGAGCTGGATGAGCCGGGCGTTTTGGAACAGTTAGCCGAGGATACGCTGATCGTGTATCTGAAACCCTCCGAGGCGATGCTTGAGCGGATCATTGAGCGATCGATGGCTGATCCTAAGCCGATGTACTACCAGAGCGATTTTCTCGATCGTGTGTTGCCGCTATATCTTGCTGAAGTCGGAATGTCCCGTCCGGAGGAGATTGTCCCTAATGATCTTTTCCGCTGGATTTTTCCAAAGCTCGTTGATCATCGTCTGCCACGCTATGAGGCCATTGCTGAAGAATATGGGATTGTGCTGCCGGCAGACCGGATAGATGATATCCACGGAGAGTCTGAATTCATCGAATGGATCTGTGAGGCTTTGGGCTAGGCATGCCTATCGTTGCCAATTCCGGCTTGCCGAGTTTTGAGCGATTTCGTCGAGAGGGCGGGGACGTTCTGACCCGTGATCGCGCCGAGTCGCAGGATATTAGAGAGCTGCACATCGGGCTGATGAATAACATGCCCGACGCGGCTCTAGAGGCGACCGAGCGGCAATTTCTCCGTCTTATCGGCGGGTGTAATCGAATCGCCCAGTTTTACGTCTACCCGTTTTCGCCGGCCTCCGTCGCGCGTGGCCCTGAAGCGCGGGCGCATATTGATGCGTTCTATCATGACTTCGACCAGCTCAAGACCGAGGGTCTCGATGCGTTAATTGTTACCGGGGCCAATCCGGTTTGCGAGGAATTGTCGGACGAGGCCTTCTGGCAACCTATGTGCGAAACGTTGGATTGGGCAAGAGAAAATGTGACCTCTACGCTATGCGCCTGTCTTGCAACACATGGCGCCTTTCAGCATTTTCATGGCGTGCGTCGGCAGCCTTTGCCGGAAAAGCGTTGGGGCGTGTATCCCCACCGGGTAGTCATGGAGCATCCTCTGGTGCGCGGTATCAACACGCGTTTTGATGTGCCCCATTCGCGCTGGAACGATATCTCCGCCTCAACCATGCGCAGCCAATCACAGCAGGTGCTGGTAGAAAGCGAGGAGGCAGGTGTTCATCTTGCGGCAAGCGAGGACGGTATCCGCTTTGTTTATTTCCAGGGCCACCCGGAGTACGACAGCTTCACGCTACTAAAAGAATACAAGCGCGAAGTGAACCGTTATCTTGCGGCGGAGATAGAAGACTATCCGCCGTTCCCGGCGAACTACTTCATGGCGGATATGAAAGACCGGCTCGACGCATTTCGTGCGAAAGCGCAGGAAGCGCGCAGTGGCGGAATCGATTGCCCGCCTTTTCCTGAAGCCGAGATTGTCGTCGACAATACGTGGGGCGATACCGGCAAGATCATCTTTAATAATTGGTTGGGCGCCATTTATCAGTTAACGAATCGGGATCGAAGGCAGCCCTTCATGCCCGGGGTGGATCCGAATGATCCATTGGCGTCGATTTTCTAGTTAGCTCGGAAGGCGATCTGCGAAAAATATACGCTTTTATTCAGGCAAAGCCGCGTCGTTTTTGCTATCATCCTCCATGCGCCGATTTGATTGTCAGCTTGCAGGCGCTTTATAAATTTGCTAAAGCGCGTGCTGTCTGTGAGGCCCCGCTCTAGCGCAAGCTGACGCGGGGTTTTTTGTGGCCGACGCCTGTCAATGGGCCCGATGAAAACCGCGCTCTCAGTGATCAGGAGACAGCTATGCCAACTAATCTGCTTCAAGAGATGCTCGCCGAGCGTGAGTGGTTGCTTGCCGATGGCGCTACCGGAACCAATTATTTTGCAATGGGCCTGCAGTCGGGTGACGCCCCGGAGTTGTGGAACGTCGATCATCCGGACCGAGTGGCATTACTGCATCAGCAGTTTGTTGATGCGGGCGCCGATATCATCCTAACTAACAGTTTCGGTGGGTCTGCTTATCGACTCAAACTGCACCAGGCCGATAAGCGGGTCCGGGAGTTGAATCGAGCCGCCGCCCAAGTGGCTCGAGGGGTTGCCGACGCAGCCGGACGATCGGTGATTGTGGCGGGCTCGGTAGGCCCGACGGGCGAGATTCTGGAACCGGTGGGCGCATTGTCTGCCCAAGATGCAGCGGCGGCGTTTGCCGAGCAAGCCAAGGCGCTGGCCGAGGGGGGTGCCGATGTCATCTGGCTTGAGACCATGTCCTCCAAAGAGGAGCTCCAGGCAGCCGGTGCGGGCGCGGCTGAAGCAGGGTTGCCTATTGTCGCGACGATGACATTCGACACCAACGGCAGCACGATGATGGGCGTGCCTCCGGCCCAGCTCGTCGATATCTATCTTGAGACCGTACCGCGACTCAGCGCCTATGGTGCCAATTGTGGGGTGGGAGCTGCCGATTTGATCGGCACTATTCTCGCCATGCACGATAAGGCCGATACCAGGGATGTTCTGGTAGCCAAAGGGAACTGCGGGATCCCCCAGTTTATCGATGGCGAGATCCAGTACAGCGGTACGCCTGACCTCATGGCGGAGTATGCCCGACTGGCGAGGGACACCGGCGCGCGAATTATTGGCGGCTGCTGTGGGACGACGCCGGCGCATCTGGCGGCCATGCGCGAGGCGCTCGAGAATCACACGCCCCGATCGCAACCCGATATTGATCAAATTGTTGAGAGGCTTGGCCCGGTTACGGCTGGAACCCGACAGGCGTGCAGTCACGATCATACTCAAACCCCCGACGAGCCACGTCGCAGTCGAGGAGGGCGTCGCCGTCGCGCATGAAACCCATGCGAACCCGGGCTTTGGTGCTATCCTGACACCATGAGACATGCATTTATCATGGACCCGCTGGATCGGGTCAAGGCGCATAAAGATACGACCTATTTTTTGATGCTCGCTGCTCGAGCACGTGGTCACGAGGTCTTTTACATTGATCCGGGCGCGTTGTTTTTAAGACACAACGCCGTTTTTGCGATGGCGAGTCAGGTAGAGGTTCTCGCTGACATAAAGCGGCCTTTTGAGGTGAAAGACACACAAACGCTTGCGCTGGAGTCAATGGACGTGGTGTGGATTCGTCAGGATCCTCCTTTCGATCGACGGTATTTGTATGTCACGCTGATTCTGGACTACCTGCCGAGCCAGGTTCAGGTAATTAATCGCCCGTCGACTATCCGCGACTGGAACGAGAAACTTGCTGCGCTTCGTTATCCGGAGTTGACGCCGCGCACCCTGGTCTCCCGAAGCGAGGTCGAGATCGAAGCGTTTTTGCAGGATCAGGATCGCATCACGGTAAAACCGGTAGACGGTCACGGAGGGAAAGGTATTATTTTTCTCGAGAAAAATACTCCTCAAGAGCAGCGCAAGCAGCAGCTTTCTGAGGCCACTCATCAGGAGCGGCATTGGGTGATTGCCCAGGAGTATTTGCCGGCAGCCCGCGAGGGTGACAAGCGAATTCTTTTGCTGGATGGCCAGCCGTTGGGCGCCATTCTGCGGGTCCATGCCGAGGGTGTTGAGCTAAACAACCTCGATCAGGGCGGGAGTGCCCAACCCAGCGAATTAACCGAGCGCGATAAGCAGATTTGCGCCCTTATGCAGCAGGATCTGGTGGATCACGGCGTGCGTTTTGCCGGAATTGATGTGATTGGTGGGATGTTGATTGAGGTGAATATTACTAGTCCAACGGGCCTTCAGGAGATGAGTCGATTTGATCGACGCGATCATCATCTTCGCATCATTGAGACGTTGGAAGGCTGAGGGTCATTCTCCGGCAGCAACGCCCTCGCGTCTAGGGTCGACACCTGCCGTCAACGAGCCATCTGGCTGGCGCCGAATAATATGAAGGCCGCTATTCATCTCCCGATCCCGAACCTCATGGCCGAGCGCTTCTAGAGACAATCGAAGGGCGTCTGAGTCGAGCCCACGTTCGAGTTCCGTCGCACCGTTACGGTTGCAGAAATGGGCCTGTTCGACCGCCTGCTGCGGACTCATTTGCCAGTCCAAAATACTGACGAGCGTTTTCGCGACATAGCAGATGATTCGACTGCCGCCTGGCGAACCCGCCACCAGCACGGGCCTGCCGTCGCCATCAAACACAATAGTCGGTGCCATGGAGCTTCGCGGTCGCTTGCCTCCCTCCACACGATTTGCGATGAATTGGCCATCGACCTCGCTTTTGAACGAGAAATCGGTCATCTCGTTATTTAGGAGAAAACCCTCGGCCATGAGGCCACTGCCGAAGCCCGATTCGATCGTGGTGGTCATGGATACGATATTGCCCTCCTGGTCCACGATACTGAGGTGGCTGGTTCCGGCTGCCTCAGGCTGACTCATTGGCGCGAGGGCGAGCGACGCCCCTGGCGGAATACCCGCCTCGGCTTTACCCATGCTTCGATCCGTCTTGATCAGGGCGCGGCGCTGTTCAAGATAGCCCGCATCAAGCAAGCCGTCAGAAGGGATCGACACAAAATCAGCGTCGGCCATGTAGCGTGCCCGATCCGCATAGGCGAGTCGTGACGCCTCGGCGATGAGATGGATGCCTTCTGCTTGCGGGCCGATCGCTTTCAGATTGAAACCATCGAGCAGTCCAAGAATTTGTCCTACCGTCAGGGCGCCGGAACTCGGCGGTCCCATACCGCAGACCGAGTTCTCGCGGTAGCGCGCGCAGACCGGAGGTCGGATGATGGTTTCATATTCAGAAAGATCCTGTACGCTCATGAGTGACGGAAGCGTACTGGCGTCTTTCAGCGTCTGAAGGATGGCCTGGCCGATCGGACCGCGGTAGAGGGCGTCGGCACCGCCGTTCGCAATCTGTTTGAGTGCTTTCGAAAATGCCGGATTGGTTAGCCAGTAACCTGCCGGTAACGGCGCATCGTCGGAGGTAAAGAAATACGCCCGTGTAGTGGGCGAGCGCCGGAGTAAGGGTTGCGCTCCGGCGATGGATTGGGCGAGACGCGGGCTGACTTTGAACCCGCCCTCCGCAAGATCAATCGCGGGATTGATCAGACTGGCCCATGGTTTTTGGCCGAGGCGTCGGTGGGCGGTCTCAAGCAGGTGTAAGGTGCCCGGCACACCGACCGCGCGGGCGCTTGCCCGGGCCTCTTGCCATTTCAGAAGTGCACCTGACGCGTCCCGGAAATAGTCACCGTCTGCATCGACGGGCGCGGTCTCTCGCCCATCGAATGTGAGTAGCTCTTGGTTCTTGCTATCCCAATAGAGCAAAAATGCACCGCCACCAATACCGGAGGATTGTGGCTCAACGAGGTTAAGTACAAATTGCGCAGCGATGGCCGCATCCATTGCGTTCCCGCCGTCTTTCAGGATAGCGGTGGCGGCGTCCGTAGCCAGCGGATGTGCAGTGACGGCCATGTAGAGCTGCGTAGTGATCTCGGGCTTTGGTTGCCAGCCGGTGGCCGGTTCTGGTGCCGCTGCAGATGTACCTAAAGCGACGGCAGGGGCCCAAAGTCCCCCAACCGAAAACACAAATCGAATAAAAAGCCCACGGCGAAAGGATCCAAGGAACGGAAGATGCAAACGTTTCATGCAGTCTCTCTTTTTTCTGAATGAGGTTCGGCAGTTGACGGCAGGCGAGACAGATGAGTGGATGAGAGCCGATCGTGCCAGGCGGCACGCTCTCGGTTCGTCAACGCCCATAAAAAGCCCATCCCGAGACTTGCCACGGAAATCAAGCCGCTCAGGAATCGAATCAAGGCTCGACTCCATGTCACGGAGCTGCCATCAGCGCTGGTGACCTTGATTCGCCACGCCTTCATGCCGACGGTTTGGCCGCCGTGCGACCAAAAGCCGCCGAAGTAAATGAAGATCACCATCAGAAGATAAAAGCGTTTGACGAAGAGCGCCCAACTTTGTTCACCGACCAGGCCGTCAAGAAGAGGCAGCGGCAGCGCCGCTGCAAATACGATACCTAGAAGGATCAGGATGTCGTAGAGAATGGCTCCGATTCGGCGAGGCAGGCCAACGGGCAGAAAGTCAGGCTTCTGATCGGCTGGGGTCAATTCTGTACTCTCTGTAAGCGCCTTGGGTCCTGAGCGAGTTGGGGATCTGCATTTATCCCCGACTCACGAACAGGTTATCCACAGACTTGCACACAAGGTCCGAGGTATAAATCTGGCGTCCCCGGCAAGATTCGAACTTGCGACCTACCGCTTCTTACCTCTACAGCTTTCGCTGCCGGACTCGCTGGTCCGTTTGAGGTCTGGACTTTATCTTCACCGGTGGGCGTTTGCCTTTAGGTGCTGCCCGTCAAGTCTCTACACCTTCCCGCAAATGGCGGGCTTGGCTCGGTATTGCCACCACCTGGCGTGCTGAGGGTTCACCGAGTTTGAGCAGATTCACCGGGATCGTTTCCAATACCCGGTGCCCAAGATCACTTAGGAGGCGATTGCTCTATCCTAACTGAGCTACGGGGACGAGTAGGCAGTATACCAACCCTTGGTCTTCGAATTTATTGATCCGGCAGGAGATTGCTGGACGACCGCAGTACCACATTAAACGAGATCGATACGCGCTCGTCATGAGACAGATTGGGATGCACGAAGTGGTGCAAAAACGCAGGCCAAAGCAGGATCTCTCCAGCCACGGGTTGGATACGAAACTCGGGATCAATCTGCCCATCCTTTCGGATGGCATTCATATTGGCTTGAGGCCTGGGATCGAAGAAGGAAATCGCCCCCGGGTCACGATCCGCTCGCCCCGGTAAGTCGGCAGGCGCTTTTGGCACCCGG
>Ga0181574_10001242_pt1 | contig 23796 bp, 12 predicted proteins | sample 101ome_24_FD_145600 | JGI IMG/M metagenome (GOLD analysis project Ga0181574, IMG submission 145600) | Coastal salt marsh microbial communities from the Groves Creek Marsh, Skidaway Island, Georgia - 101410AT metaG (spades assembly) | ecosystem: Environmental > Aquatic > Marine > Intertidal zone... | reverse complement strand
TCCCCCCCTCGAGCGGCCGGCTGTCTCATGGGCTTCGAAGTCCTCTTCAGTCAGACTGCCCGGGGGCCCGTCGGTCCGCTTGTGCTTCCCCCGCCCGTCAACTGGAAGCAGGGCGCAGAGCCGTGCTGTTTGACCAAGGCCAGGTACACCATCCATCCGGCGGCAAAGACACCCCACAGGCCCGCGAAGCTGGGGATAGGCATGGGTGGGGGAGGGGGGGGGTGGGGGTTGGGAGTGCTGGCAGCGAGCGGGAGGGAGGCGCATGTCGTCAGATGTCTCGACGCCGGCCCCGTGTCGACTGACTCACGTGATGACCGGAGCCCAAGGCTCCTCGAATACGCCGGATCCCCAGAGGAGGACGAGAAAGCTGACGACGAAGCCCCAGATGCCGAGAACAATGCACCGGACGACGAGGCTGCCGCCGAGGGCGCCAACAAAGTCGTCGACAAAGCGAAGTCCGTCGAAGGGCCAGGCGGGCAGAAGGGCGGCGGCGAGGAAGGAGTTGCCGCACACGAGGACGAGAGCATCGACAAAGGCCCAACCGAGGCTGCTATTCAGATCCATGAGGGGGCGGAAGGGTCCCGCGGCGTACCTCACGGAGCCATTTTCGCCCAACCTGACCAAAACGAAAAAGAGAAACAAGAACCCCCAGGCGACGACGGAGCTGAAGGCAACGACGGCGTCCTTGCCAAAGCTGGCCGAGCGGCCCTGGTGCCCGAGGGGACCGAACGGGTGCAGGGTGATGGACGCGGGCGTAGGCCTGGCACCGGGCACCGAGGGGTCCACCCCGACGGCCTTGGCGGCCTCATGTTTCACCATCGCGACGAGCAACTGGAAGATCCACCAGAAGGGAATGGCAATGGCCATGGCCTTGGCGTTGCGGTTAATCTCGATCCCGCCGAAACCTCCCTGGTGAAGGTCGTAGTCGACCATGGAAAAGAGACAAATCAGCACCCAAAAGAAGAGGTTCGACGTGACATGCCACCGGTATGACGCGCCACGGAAGGCGAAGAGAGGCACTGAGAAGTCGACAGGAGCGAGCACCTTGGAAACGGAGAATGACGCCGAGCCCGAGCCCGACGGGTTCTTGCCGCTCTTCGTGTCGGAGCCCATCGTGCTTCCAGTTATCTGCTCAAGGGGGCGAGGCGGTAAGGTACTAAATCAAAGGCGCGCGGGAGACGCCTCCTCAAGCACCGGACGCGCGGACCGAGCTGCAGCGAAGTCGGCGTCGCGCGTGGGAGACATACGAACGCGCCGCGTTTGCCGCTACGCTGGCAGATTCTGGACGGCGAGCGAGTGGTGACTCGCCTGATGTTCCTCCCCCGCGCTGTGACGATGGCGCGGGTGTCGGGGGAGCTGTGACGATGGCGCGGGTGTCGGGGGTTTTCGAGTAAACCCCCACCCCACACACCAACGCGTTTTTTTCGTTCGTTGCCAGAAAGTGGACAAGCGCGGATCCCGTCGGCGAGCTTCTGAGGATGGGGCCGCGCGCCCCGCCCCGCTCCCTCCACTGTGTGTTTGCACCGCGCGTAAACCCACTCCACCCTCTCTCTTTGCTCTTTCCCCCCGAAGAGAGAAATGGTCACGACCCGCGCTCGTGCGCGGCGCGGCGACGGAGGTGAGGTCCGCACGCACCCCGCTTCTCCGAGGGGCGGAAAAGTCAAGGCTGGTGCGTGGTCGAAGGGCGCCGCCTTGAAGGCCAAAACTCGTCCGTGGTCGGTTGAGGCGGGCGCGGTGCTGGCGTCCCTCGGCTCGTCCACAGCTGGCCTGACATCGGCTGAGGTCGCAGAGCGGCTTGCCCGCGACGGCCCGAACGAGCTCCCCAAGCCGCCTCGTGTGCCCCTCTGGAAGCTGGTACTGGAGCAGTTCGACGACAGCCTGGTCAAGATTCTGCTCCTGGCGGCCGTCGTGAGCCTGGTTCTGGCTCTGTCCGAGGGCGAGGGCGGGATGAAGGCGCTCGCCGAGCCCCTCGTCATCGTCACGATCCTCGCGCTCAACGCGGCCGTCGGCGTGGCGCAGCAGCGCGGCGCGGACGCCGCCCTCGAGGCCCTCTCGGACATGCAGGCGCCTGAGGCCCTTCTTGTCCGTGACGGCGGGGTCAAGTCGCGCGTCGCTGCCACACGCCTCGTTGTCGGTGACATCGTTGAGCTCGCCGCCGGGGACCGAGTGCCCGCCGACGCGCGCATCGTCGCGATGCGTACCCCTGTCGTCCGCGCTGACGAGTCCGCCCTGACGGGTGAGGCCAACCCCGCCTGGAAAGACGTCGGGGCCGTCGACGATGCGGTGCCCGTCGCTGAACGTCACGGCATGCTCCACGCGGCGACCGCCGTTGTGAGTGGGGCGTGCACCGCCGTTGTCACGGCCGTCGCCGGAGACACTGAGGTCGGCGCCATCGCGGGCTCTCTTCTCGACGCTGAGGAGACGACCACGCCACTGACGGCCGCCCTCGAAGCATTTGGTGACGTGCTCGCCCGACTCATCGCCGGCATATGTGCCGCCGTCTGGCTCATGAACGCTGGGCGCTTTGTGTCCTTCTCATTTGGAGGCGACGGCGGTGGACTGTTTGCCGGGGCGCCGGCTTGGCTCCCTACGGCGGCGCAATTGCGCGTTTCTGAAATCATATATTATTTCAAGGTCGCTGTTGCCCTCGCCGTTGCTGCCATCCCGGAGGGACTTCCCGCCGTCATCACGACATGTCTCAGCCTTGGAACCCGACGCATGGCGGCGCTCAATGCCATTGTTCGACGCCTGCCCAGCGTTGAGACCCTCGGCTGCACAACTGTCATCGTGTCGGACAAAACGGGTACCCTCACAACCAACACGATGGCGTGCTGCGAGCTTGTCCTACCCGCTGCCAAGGGGATCTTCATTAAAACTCAAGTCGAGGGGACCTCCTACAGCCCCGGCGACGGCAGAGTCGCCTGGCCCGTGGGCGCCAAAATCACCCCCGGCGTTGAGAGCTTCCTCCGTGCTGCCGTTCTCTGCAATGACGCGCACCTCGAAATCACGTCTGAGGTCGACTGCGACACGGGCAGTCTCGACAAGGTCCGCGCCAACGGCGCTCCGACAGAGGCGTGCCTCCTCACCCTCGCGGAAAAGGCCTTGCGCTCGTTCGGCGCCGCCGCTTTGGCGTCGCGCCGGAGGCGCGGCGCAGCGGGCGTGACGCCGCTGACGGACGATCTCGTCGAGGGATGCGAGCGCGCGGCCACGCTCGAGTTCGACCGCGAGCGCAAGTCCATGGGCGTCCTTGTGCGAGGCCTCCCCGAAACGGTGGGCAAGGGGGCGCTTGGTCTGTTTGTGAAGGGCGCCCCGGACATGCTCCTCGACCGGTGTGCCCGCGTCGTTGCGCCAGACGGGTCGGAGCGGCCCCTCGGGGCAAGTGACCGCGCCGATCTCAAGCGCATAATTGACGGCATGGCCAAGGGCGCACTCCGAACGCTTGCCGTGGCCCGCCGCATCGCGCTACCGGCCAAGCTCGTCAACTACAACCCGGCCCTCTACCATGGCGACACCGACCCGCTGTCGGACCCCGCTGGATACCCGGCCATAGAGTCGGACCTCTGCCTCCTTGGCATCGTCGGCATCCGCGACCCGCCGCGTCCAGAGGTCTACGGCGCCATCGAAGAGTGTCAAATGGCCGGCATCCGCGTCATGATGTGCACCGGCGACAACGGCCTCACCGCCCAGGCCATCTGCGAGGAGGTCGGCATCCTTCCCTCCTCCCCCCCGAAGAAGGCAAGCGCCAAGAAGGGGAGCGCCAAAAATACTGGCGCCATCGATGGGACTGACTTTGCTGCCCTCTCGGTCGCCGACCGCGTCGCATTTCTCGCCGGCGAGGGTGGGCGTGTCATTTCACGGGCTGCTCCCGTCCACAAGCTCCTCGTTGTGCAAGCCCTCCAGAGCGAAGGCGAAGTCGTCGCCATGACGGGCGATGGCGTCAACGACGCCCCTGCGTTGAAGGTCGCGGACATCGGCATCGCAATGGGTGTCGCAGGCACCGAGGTGGCGAAGGGTGCCAGCGATCTCGTCCTTGCCGACGACAACTTCAAGACGATCGTGGCGGCTGTCGGGGAGGGCCGAGCCATCTTCTCCAATATGTGCGCGTTTCTGCGATACATGATCAGCTCCAACGTTGGCGAGGTCGTGTCTATCTTCCTGACAGCGGCGCTTGGCGTCCCCGAGGGACTGACGCCCGTCCAGCTGCTTTGGGTCAACCTCGTGACGGATGGCCCCCCCGCCACTGCCCTCTCGTTCAACCCGCGGGACCCCGACGTCATGCAGCGCCGGCCGCGTCGCCGCAATGAGGGCTTCGTCTCTCGCCCTACCATCGTGCGCTGGGCCGTTGTGGGCGTCTACGTGGGTGCGGCGACTGTCGGTGTCCTTGTGGCGTGGTTCCTGTCGTGGGGACCGTTTGCTGGCGCTGGTCGGCCCCTCGCCACGATGGCGCAGCTCACGACGCACTCGTCCTGCCGAGCGGGGCTTGCGGCCGTCGCTGCCCGCGACGGCTCTGCGCTTGCGGCCCGGTGGGCCTCGTTCGCGCCCGATCCAGCGCGCCTCGCATGGGACGGCGCGCCGGACGTCCGCGCTGACCCTTGTTCCCTCTTTTCGACCGAGGGCGTGGCGTTGGCCTCGTCGCTCTCGCTCAGCGTCCTTGTTGTCATCGAGATGCTTAACGCGCTCAACGCCGTATCCGAATGGCAGTCACTCCTCGTCGTCCCCCCGACGGTCAACATTCCGCTTCTTGTCGCTTGCATCGCCAGCGTTGCATCTCACGCCGTCATCCTCTACGTGCCTTGGCTGCGGTCCATTTTTGGCACCGTCGCCCTCGACGCGAGCGACTGGGCGGGTGTCTTCGCCTTTGCGGGGCCCGTTTTGTTGGTGGAGGAGCTGTGCAAGCTGTGGCACAGATGGGACCTCCGGAAAAGGGGAGGGGGGGGTTAATACACGGGAGGACGAGGTGAGGGCGGTGTGCGCCCCGAGCGGGGCGGGGGAGATCGAGAGGGGGCGAGACTAGTGAGTCGAGAAACTTGCAAGGATCCGTCCCCGAGCCCCGCGCCTTGGCAAACTCTGTGTGTCTTCATCCAGCTCGGCAGGGCAAGGCGGGGGTCGAGTTCGCCCGCGCTGGGAGCGCCGACGAGGACGGCCGGCGCGGCCGGCGCGTCGCTGTCCGCCGCCCCCCCTAAGATGAGATGCCTCGCCGCGCGCATCGCCTCCCGTCTCGTTCGTGGCACAAGCTCTGCGTACATATCGATCCACCCGAACCCCGTCTGCCGATCGTGGAGGGAGAAGGGCCTCGCGGCAGCCGCGCGAAGCGAAGGGCGGCCTCCACCTGTGCCGCCGCCCGTCCCCCCCGCCCCTCCGTCACCGCCACCCGAAGCCGCATGGACTGCACCCGAGATGCGGGACTACTGGATGGCAAGGGTCGCGCGATGCTCGTCCGGGTCGGTCCACGAGGTGCTAGATCGGCTCGACTGGTCCAACCGGCTCGGCCTTGCGATGCCCTGGTCTCCTCCGTTTCCCGGCGGTGCGCTCTCTTTCGAGGGAGGAGACCGCGACGAAGAGAACATCAGCGACGCCTCGTCCTCATCCGACGGCTCGGGGACGGCCGGCGGCGCACCCGCCCCGCCTGGGGCGCCCGTCGGTTGGGCCCGGGGCCGCTCGGTTGCACGGTGGGCCCGTGCGAGCGTGCCCCTGGAAGCCGACTACTTTAGGTGGAAAGGGGAAGATCCCGACAAGGTTCTGCTGGTTCAGGTGGGAAAGTTCTTCGAGGCCGTCGGTGTTGACGCGGTGATGCTAATCGAGCACGGCGGCGTGCAGCCGATGGGCCGAAACAAGGTGCGGGCCGGCTTTCCGTGCGCCGACTACCGGCGCTATGTGAGGTCGCTGGTCGCGGCCGGCCTTAGCGTCAAGCTCTACGTGCAAGAGAGCGCCGACCATGGGGTGGCTCGGGTGGCGCCGGGCAAAGGCACGCTCTCGCGGCGGCCGCTGCCTCCTGTCACGCCGGCATCGCCCGTCGTGCCCTCGGCGGGCCTTGCCCTCGAGGGCGACGGCGGTCCCGGAACGGACGACGACGACGCTTCTGCTTACGCGCCCCCGGACCCGCTTGAGGACGACGCCTTCGCCGCCCTCTCGACTTCGGTCGTCCTCGGGGTGGCATGGGGGGGCGGCGCCTCAGCGGCGATGGGCCGCGGCGGTGGCGGTGGCTTCACCCTCTCCGAGGTCGACCTTGAGGGGGGCACGTGGAGTTCGCGCCCTCTCCAGTCAGAGGATGCGCTCCGTGTCCGTCTCGAGCGCGGCGGGGTCTCAGCCGTCTATCTCGCTGCCCGGGCGGCCGACGCCACGGGGGGGCGTGAGGGCCGCGACCGGCGCACGTCCCTCGCCGGCGCTGATCGGACTTGGCCTTGGCGTGCCCGCCGAGCAGCCAAGGCTGCGGGCGTTCCAGTATCGCCCCGAAGCTACGCTCCTCTGCGACTGACTGACGACTCTCCGTTCCTGCCCTTTCTAGAGCAGGAAACGTCGTCGTCTCCATCGCCGGCGCCGGAAGGGCAGCTGCGCCGCTTGCCCCCCGATGTTGCCGGCCTCGTTGCCACCCTCCTGGAGGAACACGACCGCCCCGCGTCCGACCTTGCCAATTTCCGCCCAGTGGGCTGGGGAGGGAGCGGGGACGCGCAGGTGCCATCCTGGGGCCGGAAGCCCCGCGCGCTCTATCTGTCGACTGCAGCTGCGCTTGGCGTGTCCCCGAGCGCCCACGGAAGCGTGCCGAGGCGAGGGAGGTGGAACAACGACCTCTCATCCCGGTCTCCAGACCGGGATGAGAGGTCGTTGTTGTGCAGTGTCGCCCTCTCCGAACCCTCAAACTCGTTACGTCAACTGGCCTGCACCGTCATGTCCACCCCCGTCACTCTTGCTCTCGCAGTCTCGTCGACTGGTGCCTCCCTGAGGGCGCCGGCGGAAGGGTGGGCCGGGCGTGGCTGGCCGGCGCCCTAAGCGATCCCCTCCCTGAGGAGGCGGCGCGGGCATGTAGGGCGGCGATGTTCATCCTCCTGTCGCCTGACGCTGGGGGCCCCACGGCTCGCGCACATGCCGGCTCCGGCGCTTCGGCGACTCCTCCGCGCAAGGTCCAGGTTCAGCTGCGCCGTCTTGAGGGCACCGACCGGGGGCTGTTCCGGCCTCTAGCCCGCCTCTGTGCGACGACACACCAGCTCTGCGCCGACCAAGCTGAGGGAGAACCCGTGTCGTCGAAGAGAGAAGAGCTGGCGGACGCCCTGGCGCGTCTGGCCTCTCTACCTGCTGCAGTGCGGTGGACGCGCGGCGGACTTGCGCGCGCATGCGCTGCGGCGGGCGACGCCATCGCTCGGACAGTCCCCGGCACGGCCTGGCCGCCAGCCGACAATGAGGCCGACCGGTCCGACGTCGCAGCCTCTGACGATGACGCCGACGCTGCGACTGTCCCGCCATGGAGCAGCACGCTATGGGAGGACGGTGGCTGGTCTGACTCTGGCGGAGAATGCGGCTACCCTCCTTCTCTATGGGGTCCGGGAGGCGCCCTGCTGCTTGCGCCCGACGGCGGGTGGTCGGCCGTGGTCTTGGCGGAGACGGAGGCGGCGGCAGCAGAGGCGGCCGCGGCCGCGTCTGCCGCCTCGGAGGACGCCGGGTTGACTTCGACGTCGACCGTTCCGCCTCCACTACCGACGGTGCCTCCGGGTCCGATCGAAGTCCGGGCGTCTTTTGTCAATTTGCTCGTCCGCCGCGAAGGATGGCGGGGCCGCGTTCGTGCGTCACTTCTGCGAAAGGAGGTTGTGGCGGCCGATGCCGCAGGCCGACGCGTGCTGGCCGAGGCCGCCCGCGCCGCCGCTGCTCTGGCCGCCGCCCTAGTCGATCACAGCGGACTCGCACCTGGCTGGCGGGTTGCGATCCAGGCGCCTCTGGGCTCGGATGCGCCGACTGTGCGTGCTGTTGGGGCCGACGGTCGGCCTCTCCCCGCGTCGCGGCTCCCCCTCGCGGCAGATCTCGCACGTCGCGGCCTCGCGCCCCCCCGTGGTGCGACTCGGACGGCGGCGGCGCGCGGAGCCCTGTCCACCGCTGGCCTTGAGGCCGCCTCCGAGGCCCACGCCCGCGCTGGGGCCACTGCGGGAGCGGCCGTAGCGGCGCAGCTGCGGGCCCTCTGTGCCGAGCTGGCCGATCCCGTCTCGGGCCACCTCGACGCCCTGGTTGCCACCTGCTGGGTCGCCGCCATACACTCGATCCTGTCGCTCCACGCCCGCCAGGCCCACGCCATGGACTGGACGCTCGCCGCGTGGGCCGACGATAGCAGGAAGGACCCCGCCGGGGGGGCACTCCCCACCCCCCTGGTGCTGCGCGGACTGCGACCCTTTTGGCTCCCCCGTGGAGTTCCCAGCGACATTGAGCTTGACCGCCTGTCTCTGCTCACTGGCCCCAACATGGGCGGGAAGTCGAGCCTTCTACGTGCCGTGGGCGCTGCTGCCCTCCTCACGCGCACAGGCCTGGCTGCGCCCTGTGCCGAGGGATCCTCTGTGCCGTACCTCGACGCCGTGGTGCTCCGCAACTTCGCTGGGGATGACCCCGCGGGCGGCGCATCGAGCTTTGCCGTTGAGATGGCCGAGATGGCCCAGGTCGTGGCCGACGCCACGCCCGACACGCTCCTCCTTGTTGACGAGCTGGGCCGGGGCACGGACCCGCTCTCGGGCGCCGCCCTCGCAGCTGCCTTTCTCCTCCGCCTCACTCGCGGAATCGGGGGGGGCGGCTGCGTCGACATGGATAGGCTGCCGGCTCCCCGCCCGCGCGGGCTCTGGAGCACCCACTTCACGCGAGATCTTATCGCACTTGGCTCGCCGAGCCGGACGTCGGACGACGACGCCGCGTGCTGGTGGGGGCCAGGAACGGGAGACCTCCCCCTCGACCCGGCGCGGCCCGCCTCTTCCGACATCGGACTCCTGATGCTCGGGGGGGGTGACGCCGATGGCTACGGGGGAGACGATGCCGATGCCCCGTTCCGGCTTTCCCACGGCGTGTCGCAGCGGAGCCAGGCACTCCGGGTTGCCGCCGTGTGTGGGGTCGAGGGCGGCACGGTGGCCGAGGCGGCGCGGCTCCGCGCGGCTCTCGCCAACTCTCCCGCCGGCTGCGGCGAGGCCGTGGCCGAGGTCGAGGTCCCGTCCCGATCCGACTCGGTGGCGGCTGGTAGAGCGGGCCACGATTTAGCGCGGAACGCCCTCGTGCGTGCTGTCGTTGGCAAAAACGAGTGGGCGCAGGGGGCGGCGCTGGCGCAGGTGCTGACCCTTGGTCGGGGCGAGGTAGTCCCCGCCAACGCCACCGGAAAGTCCTTCGTCTACGCCCTCGAGCTCGAGGGACCCGATGCTGGACGATGGTACGTGGGAGAGACGGATGACCTCCCCGGTCGACTCCGAAGCCATGCCGAGGGTGCGACCCGTGGCGGCTGGGCCTCGGCCCTCGCTGTCGCGGTCGCGCCATCGGGGGGAAAGAGTGCCGCCCGGCGCGCCGAAGCTGAAGCCATCCGCCTCTTTCGCGAAACGGGATTGTTTTTGCGTGGGGGGGGGGCGGATGCTGCCCATAGTCAGTTCGGGGCGCACTGAGGCCGAGCACTGGGGTGACGGGTAACTTGAGAACGACGCCTACGCTCCGGTGGTGACGGCGGATTCGAATCCGGTGGCGGATAAAAAGTTTCGGCGGCGGCGGCGGCAGTGCACCAGGTATCTAAGGCTGTTCGGCGGGTGGCGGCCCTCATGGCGCGGTGGGGGCAGAGGGGAGAGGTGCCATTTGAGGCGGGCTCTGTTCACTGCACCCTCCCCCTCCTTGTAGCCGCACCGGCGTCAGAACCCACGCAGATGCGAGCCGCGAGCGTCAAGTCACTCGCCTCCCGCCTCGCCGTCGTTACCTCCCGTCCGTCCGGTGGTTTACGTCGGCCATCCGTCGTTTCCGCTCATCCTCGCTCGCTCAAGGCGCGTTCCACTCTCGTCTCTTGGCGCGGCGATGAGCAAAGACTCAGGCCCAGATCTCACCCCTACCATCCGGCGCCACGATCCACCGCAGGCCTCTTCCCTTCTTCCCGCCATCGCCGCTGCCACCTCCCGTCGCTGTGTCATCTCGACCGCTGTCACCAGCTCCGAGTCCCGTCACGCCGACGAGATGATGGTGGGCAAGGCCACCGATGCCGACCTCGCAAAGCTGCGGGAGATGATGAAGGAGGCCGACATCGACGCCCTCATCGTGCCCTCGGAGGACCCCCACATGTCCGAGTATGCGCCCCTCTTCCAGAGTCGCCGCGAGTGGGTCAGCGGCTTCACCGGGTCAGCGGGCACGGCCGTCATCACCGTGGACCATGGTGCCCTCCTGTGGACGGATGGGCGCTACTTTAACCAGGCTCTCAAGGAACTCGGCGAGGGCTGGACCCTGATGCGGGGCATGGAGCCCGGTGTCCCGACGGTACGCGAATGGCTGATGAAGGAGGCCCTCAGGACGGGTATCGACCCCCTTGTGCACACTCTCGCCGACGGCCGCGCCCTCGCTAAGGGCCTCGACGAGGTCGGGGGGTCCCTCGTGGCCCTGCCCGACAATCTTGTTGACGCTGTATGGGGCACGGCTCGGCCCCCGCCCCCTTTGGCCCCCCTCCGTGTGCACGACCTCATGTGGGCCGGCGAGACGCCCCGCGCCAAGATCGAGCGGCTCCACGCTGAGATCACGGGCAAGGGAGCCGGTGCCCTCCTAGTTACGGCACTGGACGAGGTCGGGTGGCTCCTCAACCTCCGCGGCGCCGACGTGGACTTCAACCCGGTCTTTCTGTCCTACGTGATCATCTCTGCTGACGTCGAGGGCACTGCCATTGCCACCCTCTACATCGACGACATCAAGCTCGGTCCGGCGGGGTCCCCCGTCCGGGCCCACCTCGAGGCCGAGGGTGTCCGGGTGCGGCCATACGAGGCAGCCGTCGGCGACGTTGCTGGCCTGGCCGCGGCTGGTGTCTCTTTGGCGGCCGACCCCAAGAAGGTATCTTACGCATTCGGTCGGGCCATCGAGGATGGGTGGGTTTCCCCCGCGCCCGAGACCAAGCGCGCCCGCGTCGACGGTGACGAGAACGCAGCCGGGGCGGGAAAGAAACAGGCCAACAAGAAGGCCCCGAAGGCCCTTATCGAGATGGACAGCCCTGTAACTCTCGCCAAGGCCATCAAGAACTCGTGCGAGCTCGATGGGATGCGCGAGGCTCACCTCCGCGACAGCGTGGCTCTAGCGCGCTTCTTCCATTGGCTCGAGGTGCAGGTTGCGGCCGGGTCCTCTCTCGATGAGGTTGCCATCAGCGAGCATTTGCTCGTCCTCAGGCAGCGCAACGCTGGCTTCATCGAGCCATCCTTCCCCACCATTGCGGGCGCTGACGCCAATGGTGCTGTCATCCACTATCGACCCATCCCGGGGCCCGACTGCCTCCCAATCACGAAGGACACGATGCTTCTGGTCGACTCGGGCGGCCAGTATGACTGCGGCACGACGGACGTTACCCGCACTGTACACTTCGGCACACCCTCGGAGAAGCAGCGGCGGTGCTTCACGGCTGTTCTTAAGGGCCACATCGCCCTCGATCGCGCCGTCTTCCCCTCGGGAACCGCGGGTCTCTTTCTCGACACTTTCGCTCGCGCCCCCGTCTGGGCTCTCGGGCTCAACTATCGCCATGGCACGGGACACGGTGTCGGGGCGGCGATGAATGTCCACGAGGGACCGATGTCCATCAGTCCCCGGCTCACTGTCACCCAGGGGCTAAAAGAGCACATGGTCTGCTCCAACGAGCCTGGCTACTACGAGGATGGCGCCTTTGGCATCCGCATGGAGAACCTCTTTATCATCCGCAAGGCCGACACCGAGTTCCAATTCGACCCGGCCGTCAACTCGCTGACGTGCGAGAACCTGACGTGGCACCCAATCCAGCGCAAGCTCCTCGATAGGTCGATGCTGTCGACAGACGAGATCGCCTGGATTGACCGTTACCACCGCCAGGTTTGGGAAAAGGTCGAGGGTAGGCTGGAGGCGGAGGACGCCGAGGTGCGGGCCTGGCTTGAGCGCGAGTGTGCCGCACTGTAAGCGCTATCGTCCCTTTCAGACGGGACGAGGGGCAGGGATACGCCTGCCCCTCGTCCCATCCCCCCCCCCCCCCTCCCCCCCCCCCCCCCCCCCCGGCCAATTTTTATCCCCGCAGCGTCACCAGCGCGAGCTGAACGATCGCTTCGGCAGTCATGGCCTCTTCTGCGCGCTGCGGGTTATAATGCCTGAGGTATTGGCGGAAGGCCTCGCGGGAGCGTACGGCATCGGGGCGGTAGGCCTGCCATCTGAAACGGTCCCGGCGCGAATGTTGCGCAAAGTACGCCCGCACAAGGCGTTGGATTTTCGTGGCTGCGAACCAGCGCGCGCAATGAAAAATGTAAGGCGGGTCGCGCGACCGCCAGACCTTCAGTGCCGCTTGCTGCTGCATGCGCGCCTCGTGGAGCCACTCCCGGTCGCGGATGATGCCCTCGCGCAGCAAGAGCTCGTGCTCTTGCCGGGTGAGCTCCGCGCGCTTGAGCAGCGCTTTGACCGCATCGCTTTCCTTGTAGCTCGCGGGACAGTGGGCGGTGCGGTCCATCGGGCGCCATACGCCGGTGCCCTGCTCCCGACGTCTCGACGACTGGAGCGCAGCCCGCACTGCCCGGCGCTGCTCCTGTAACTCCGCGGACGTCGCGTGGGCGCGGAGCTCGCCCTCGATGCGCACGAGCCGCTGGCCGCCAGGACGCTGCTGGGCCCGGCGCCGCGAGTCGGTACCACGGTCGGCATTCATAGACTGCGAGTGAAGGCGCTTGGGGGTGTTCCGTGGTGGGCGGTAGCGTCGCCGGGACATGCGATGTGGTGACATTGACAGCGCGCGAGGCATGGAATCAATCCCGACCACGAGGCCCTGAACCCGCCGCGGGCGCGACGCCCGTGAGCGTCTCGAAGAGCGATGTCGGATCGTGCATGGTGTTGACGTCACGGCTCCTGCGCGCTGCCGTCGATGACATACGGCCGCCCTTGGTCGCGCTTGGCCTGAGTGCCATCGTGTTGGCACCCGCCGTCGACCGGAGCTCGCGAAGTGGGCTCCACTCTGGAACAACGCCCGATGAGCCAGGCTCCTCCCGCGGTTCTTCGGCCTGGGACCCTGGACGTGACGCGTCCGATGCCCCCGACAACAACGATGACGGCGGCGTGCCAGGCGGAGCAGCTGGGGTCCTGGTGAGCCTGCCCCGGCTGTCGCCCGAGGACGACTCCTCGGAGAGGATCGAGGAACGACTCAAGAAGCCAGCGTTCAGACTCCGTTGGCTGTGCTGACCTTCTCCACCGCCCCATTCCACGGCGTCGGCGGGGGAGGGGTGGAGGGGGAGGGTGGTAGCCCCAGCAGACGGCACCGCCAGCCCGGTGTCGCTGTCCGCAGGGTCCTCTGGACGACCCGGAGTGGAAGCAGGGAACCCCCCATCTTCGTCGTCGTCGTCGGGCGCGGCGAGGGGCGACGCGCCCGAGTCCCCGTCGTAGTCGTCCGACTTGGGGTCCCGGTTGATGGACTCGCCATCATCCGACAGGCCGACACGCGGCGAGGTCGGGGGGTCGGTGACGATGGGTTTGTTGCTTCCCAGCGCGTTCTCTCCCTCTCCCGCGTCCAAGCTCGACCGGTCGGCGTCGGCCGGTTCGTCACAACCCCGGGCGATCTCTTCGTCTCCCTCTCTCTCTCTCCCACCCATGGCAGCGTCTTCACACTCTGGGTCTCCCCCCTCGACAATGGATGCGGAGGGGGCGGCCCGGTTGGCCGTGGGAGGGCCCTGCTGCAGCAGTGGCGTATTCTCAAATACCACTTGCGGCATCTCGCCGTGCGACGATGTGCGGGCGCTGCCGGAGGGGTGTCGTTGGCTCGGCGGCGCCAAGAACCGGAGGCTCGACGACGCCTTGGGTGCGCCCGATGGCGGGGCCAGAGGAGCAACCACGTCCGAACCCCACGAGACCCCACGCGAGGGATCACGCGAGCTCGTCATTCCCGGCAACGCGATGGCGGCCCTCGACTTGGGCTCTGGCGCGCGGAGGGCGCCCGTGACTGAAGAGCGCCGCGACGAAGGTGCGTTCCCCGACGCCGATGACCGCGCCGAGCTGGGCCGCGCCGAACTCTGCCGCGTGCTGGGCAGAGTAGCGGGCCGCGCCAACTCGGCCAAACTGTCGGCACGGACTCGGACCGCCGCCGCCCTGGCGTCCTCCAGGAGCTGCTGCACCGAGCCGGGCGCGGGGCGTGGCGGCGCATGTCGGCTCGACGGCCTCGCCGCGTTGGCGGTCACCGCCGAAGAGGCCTGTGACCGCCCCGACAACGATTCGCGACACGACGTTCCGCTCGGCGGGCGAACGGTGATCAGCTCATCATTCATGTGTGTATGCGCGCGCGGCCTCTCTCTCTCTATTCGGCACGAACGGCCACGAGCACGTGTCACAAGGGTGGTCAGACGACGCGCTTCCGATGAAACGGGGGGGCACCGTCGCGGTGAACGGAGTTCGACGTGGTACTTCTGAATCCCAGGTTGCAAGGACCCGAGAGCGTGCTCAGCGCATGCGGCGGCGGCAGAGGTCAAAGCGGCACCGGCTCTTTCCAGGGCGCGCAGGGTGGGCATTGGAGCCTTCCCACGTGCCACAGAGCACGCCGCCAACCCCCCCACCGCACCGCAACAGCGCGGCTCGATCGAGGGAGGGGATGTCGCTCGTGCGCGCCGCTCGCCTCGTCGCCCGGGGCGCCACAGCCGAGACGAGGCAAGTAACACAGTCCTCCCGAGCCGTACGAGCCCGCCGCGGCCGTTTCGCGCACCTATGCGGGAAAAAATCAGTCCCGAGAATGACTGGTATCGCGAACGGAGAGCCGCGCGGGGGTTCCGGAGACGTGGCTGGGGCCGTGCGACGGCGTCGACGCCTGCCGCCCACTCGCTTCTGGTTCGGGCGCTCGGGCGCGCTACGGCGCTGTCATGGCCTCGGTGCGGATACCGCCACCGACAGCGCCCCACCCCCGTTTCATCGTTATCTGCAGGTCTCATGCGCGCTTCATGTCGATGAGCGCCGGGGATGCCACTTCGGCTCCTCAGGGCCTCGGCCTGGCTAACCTGGGCCTCCGTCTCGCCCAGGTTGGAATTGTTGGGGGTGCCCTCGGTGCATTTGCAATTCGCGACCCGCTCTGGCGTTTCATCGGCTCGCTCGTGATGGGCGACGATGAGGACCTGGTCGACACTACGGACGAGGTCTGAAGCCTTCCTGTGAAGAGAAAACCGAACGGACACTCGACCACCTGTCCCGACTCTGTTAATTGAGAATCCTCACGCGAATATCTTTCGTATTGAGGCTCGTGGCGTTGCCCATCTCCCATCCCCGCGCGAGGCTGAGGTCCCGAAACCGCCGAAAATATCTCCGTCGCTGGGCGAGGGCCCAGGTGAGAGCGGCGTCGATCTCTGCCTGTGTCGGTGCTGCCTTGTTCCAGCAGTCACCCGACTGGTGCATGCCCGGCGCCAGCCGTCGGCGTAATCGGGCCGTCTCGCCTGGTACCCTGCCCGTCAGAGCCTCGAGAAAGGCGGGGAGCCTCCTGCCGCGACGGCGGCGATGACTCCCGCCCTCCCCATCGTTGTCCCCACCGTCGATAGCTGGGCGAGCGGACCGCCGCCCCCCCGAGGACGCCCTTAACGATGCGGGCCCCGGTCCAGCGGCCCCATTGGTTCCCGGCTCGGTGGCGCCACCCTCTAGTCGATGGAGCACGAGGTGACCGAGAAAGGCGGCCTCCGTGACGTCCTCTCGAGTTGCTCCCTCCTTGAGCACGGCGTGCACCCGGGCGAGGCGCCGCCCGGGCCGAGCCGCCAGGATGAAGGGGTCGTCCCGGTGGACGTCGATGCTCCGTTGGACCTCGGCGTTGGTGGCGCCCCAATTGCAGAAGGCTTCATCAAGGCTTGACCCGAGGACGACGCGGTGCTGCCCGTGGTCCGCCCAGGGCACGAGGGGCTCGTCGCGGTTGACCTCGTCGGGGCTAAGGACGTTGCCCGTGGCGAAAAAAGTACGAGCGGCGAGGGCAAGACGCGCGCCATTGTAGTATGGCAGGGCGACGGCGTCGACTTCGTAACGTGATGACGTGAGGTAGCCGGCCGAGAGGACGGCAAATACGACGTGGGCCGGCAGGCGCGAACGAGAAAAGAGGAGGCCAGCGACGGTGCCCGCCAGGTCGGCGATGTTGGCCACCGACTCTCCCTTGGCCGTGATGTCGGCCATGTTGTTGTTGCGCGCAAAGGACCGGTATATCGGTGCGCGCGTGGCGCTCATGGCGACGGCGGCCACATTCTTCGACAGGTTGGCGAGGCACGCTAGAGGAAGAAAGGCCCGCGGTGCTGACGCCGTGGCGAGCTCGAGGCATGCGCCAGCCTCCATGAGAAGGTCGCCTACCAGGCGGTACTGCTTAAGCTCCCCGTCGAGCTCCTTACCCCACCGGGCAAAGACGAAGCGGCCCGCCCGCCCGGCGCCATCCTTGACAACCCAGCGCAGCGCTGCTGACGAGGCTGCCGCCTGGCCCGCCGACACGCCCACTGACTGAATCAGGGCTTGCGTCGTGAACACCGAGATCGCGCCCCCGAAAAAGTACTGCACGCCCCGCCAGGCCATGTACGGGGCGTACCGGGGTGTCACGGACTCGGGGTACCCACGCGGCAGGAGAAAGTCGTGGAAAACGTGCTCATGGAAGCGCACGTCCGTCCGCTTCGTCTCTCCCCGCTGGAATGGGGTCGCGCCGGAGCCATTCCGGCCGGGAGATTTATAGGCTGTGGACTCGGACCGACCACGCCGCTCGACGATGACGTCGTGCGACTCTGCGCGAGGAAGGGGGAGTGCCGGGGTTGATTTTGAGCGCTTTCGGGGTCGACTCCTTACCGTCCGCATCGTCGACCATAATGTGAGCGAGGGGTCATATGGCGCTGCAATTGGAGGAGAATTGGCGCGCCAGACGATCTAAGCGATCCATACGGGCACGCGAAAGCGGCGGCCGTCGCCGCGTCCGCGGTCACCATCGCCAGGACCGTCACGCCGAAAAGCTTACCGTCCTGGATGCCGATGCCTCGGTGAAAATCCGCGTTCTTTTCGCCGTACCACCGCATCATAAGTAGACTCGCGGTCGCAGGTGGAGTTGGAGAGACGAAATATGGCAAGTGGTGGCCCTCCTCGACGTCCCCCTAGTCACCCGGGTCCAGCCCCTTCACTGCCACCGTCGTCAAAGCCGAGCTTCGTCAACCCTAACACCCCCCACTCCAACCACCCCCACCTCTACACCCCCCCCGGCATCATGCCGAGGACGCGAGACGAGGCGACGGCCCGAATCGGGGAGCTTTTACTGCGCGGTCACGTGATGCTGGCCGATGCATGCAACGTCTGCGCAATGCCGCTGATGCAGGATCGCGCCACGATGTTGAAGCAATGTACGCAGTGCGACGCCGTGACGGGGGAACCGATCGCAGACGCGGGGAAAGTGCCCCCCGGACCTGCAGCTGCTGCTCCACCGGACGGGGCGGCTGACCGCGCCCAAACCGGCCCCGCCGCGGGACCGTCAGCTCGCGGCCGCGCCTCGACTGCCGATGGTCGAGCGGCGGAAATCGCCGCGACGCGGGCGCGCCTTGAAGCTGAAGCCCTCGCCTTTGAGAACGCTGTGGCCGATGCGGCGGCCAACGCACCTGCCCCCGGTCAGACGGCGGCCGCAGCGCCAGTCGCCCCCGCTCTATCTACCGACGCCTCGGCCACTCCTCCGTCGGAGCTCATTGCCAACCGAATGCTGGCAGGCTGGACTTTGCTGGGTCAGCACTGCCCGGTGTGTTCGACGCCGCTCGTGCAGGACAAGCGCGTCAAGGAAAAGGCGAGGGGGTGGGGGCTCTTCTGGCACTCCCCCTCCTCTATCCCGATCGGGACCTGACCGACCGTCGACCGATCCTCCGCCCACTCAGGGTATGCTTTGCGTCAAGTGCGACCTGCTCGTCTTCAATGAGAGGGACCGGCCGGCTGCGGCATGCGCAGGACCGGCGCCGACCCCGGATGCCCGGCCGCAGCTTGTCTCGCCCCCCCTTCCCCCCCCCCCCCCCCCCCCCCCCCCCCCCCCCCCCCCCCCCCCCCCCCCCCCCCCCCCCCCCCCCCCCCCCCCCCCCCCCCCCCCCCCCCCCCCCCCTTCCCCCCCCCTCCTCCCCCCGGCCCAGCGCCTGCCGCCTCCGCGCCCCCTGCTTCCCCTCCTCCGCCCGCCTCACACATCCGCCGCCCCGCGGCGCATCGCCCGGCTCCGGCGTCTGGTCAAGAGGTCACGGCCGAGGTCGCAGCCGCTGTGCTCGCTGTGCGCCACCGCCTTGCCGAGACGACCAAGGCCCTCTCAATGGCAAGCGTAAACGAAGCGCCTCAGCTGCTGAGAGTCGTGAGAGAGTGCGGCCGCGCTCTAGAGGGGCTTGGCGAGGTCTTAGGGTGAGATAGGCCCCCCGACGACCGGGGCGATTGAACTTTGAAAACGGAAACACCTTGCACGACGCGTGCACCGCTAAAACTCCACCTCACCCATGAGCTAGCTGCATAGACGTGCGCCTCCGCGCTGGCGCACTCCCTTCTTATCCCCTTACGCCCGCACCGCCAAGGATGAAGGCCAAAGCCTTCAGCCTCTCCGGCTTGGGGTTCCGGGAAAGATACGTCGGGCGCTGAGTCATGCGGAAGCACCGCAAGATGTTCAGCGCAGCGTAGTGTCACGACCCTTGAACGAGACGCGCACGCAGTCGGTGGAACACACCTCCGCAAGCCTCGCACTTCGTGGACCGTGCCATCGGCATTCCGTTTTTTCATAGCATGTAACTGACAGTGACATGCATGACACATCTGGCTCGTTGACATCGGGTGGCGATTGCACGCCATCGTCGACACTCACAACCCAGGCACGGAAACCCTACAAGGTTTGACCAAATGAAGATAAGACGTCGCTTCCTACTCCATCGCCGTGTCCGGCGCCGGGGCCACTGCGGCGGCAATCGAGTTTGCCGCAGCGATGCAAGAGGGGCAGCACCACGAGTTGGGAGCCGGGGGGACGGCCAAGCCGATGCATCGTACGTGATAGGTACCAACGGTGCACCTATCATTCGCGCACACAGCAACGGGAGTGGCGTCATCAGCACAAGGAGCTCCGCAAACGCAGAGTGCCGGCTGCGAACATTCCTGGCGGAGCCGAGCGACAACATGCTCGTCGTGGACCACCGAACCGTTTTCAGCCTCATTGATGAGCTGGCGGGCCTCTTCAGTGTCGCGATCCTCATCATCCTCGACGCCATCAACATCGAGCCAACGGGAGGCACGGGACACCCAGTCGATCCCCGCAGCGCGCCTCTCGGTCGCCTCGCGCAGCGCCGTGTCGAACGGCACCGCCACGCCGCACTTGACCCCCTCATCAATCAGGAAACCAAGCTTGTCGATTGACATCCTCTGGCCCTGGGCGGCGAGGGCCTGGGCCCGCCATCCGGTCCTCTCAGCGCGAATGGCACCGAGCGCGGCCTTCCAGGCCGGGGTCATGTCGATCTCCGAGGCGTAGGCCGCGCGAACCACACAAGCGAGGGCCCGGGGCCGGCGGTCTCCAGCCCGGGGCGTGGTGCTTGTCGAGCTCGCACTCGCCGCGTTCAGTAGGGAGACAGCCGCTATTGCGACCTTGTCATACGCGATGATGGCGCGCGTCAGCCCGGCCTCGTCCGGGAGAAGGCACGGCAGCTTGCGCATCTCATAGACGATCTCAGCAAGCTCCTCACGCGCCACGACCCGGGTAAAATGCGTGTTACTCCTCATCCCAAGGTCCTCCATCGCAGAGGCGCCACGCGAAGTCGTCTTGGAGCTCCCTGGAGTCGTCTTCGTGCCAAGCCACCCGACAGCCTGGCAGACGGGGCAAACATACGCCTTTCCTTGCCGAATCCGACCCGTCGTGAGGCCCATACAACATACGTGGTAGTCAACATGGCAGCAGAAGCACCTTACAAACTGGCTCGGCTCGTCACCGCGCCGCGACGCAGCGTTGGCGCAGAGGCAGGGCGTTGGGTCTTCAGAGACAGCTAACAGATTGAAAGAGTCCACGTCCACCGCAGCAATGTCTTCAAGCTCCTGACCAGCGAGCGTGGAAACGCCTGTCGCGAGGAGTTGAGCAGCCCAAGTGACAGAGGTCTCCAGAGAGGCGACGGCAGCAGCACGCTGCGCCGGGGAGCAGTCCCCGGCATCCTCAAACAAAGCATCGTCCACACGCTTGTGCACAGCAGCGAGGCTCTGGTGCACGGCAAGCAGAGCCATGGTCGAGTCGGTGACGACTGGTGAGTGAAGAATGGCGGCCAATCCCTGCTCAAAGTCCCGTAGGGGAATGCGCACAGTGGCAGCGTCTGCGCCAGGAAGGGAGCCAGCAGCGACAGACGACATCCAGGTCTCGAGCCGAGCCAGCATAGCCAGAGCAGGCTGATTGGCATCCTCGGACTGGCGGAGTCCCACCTCGATGGCCTGAAGAAGGTCAGTGGGGAAGGCAATTGAGGCGAGCGGCACACTCCTTGTCTGATCGAGCAGACTGCGTAGCTCGCCGGCCGACGGCCGAACGATGGTGATGAGGTGGGAGAGCTGAACTGAGGCGATCAAATCGTCTCGTGCATTGTCAGCAAGAGGGCTTTTGCAAGCAGCGCTTGCAGTGCCGGAACAGGCGGAGGCAATGCTATCGCGTGCTGCCATGAGGTTGGCAACAGCAGCCATCACCTTCGTCGCGAACGCTTCAACGCTCTCCGCCATCACCTTTAGGCGGAAAAAAGAGTCGCACTGAACACCAAGCTCTTCTCCCGACGCCAATGCGGCCCGGAAGTCTTCAAGAGAGATCAACGAGCCCTCGGGGGGGACGTCTTTAGACAGCACAAGCCGGGCAAGGACAGGGGCGGCAATTGGGGATGCCTCCCAGTCCTCTGCCCTAATTTCCCGAAGGCCGGGGACAGAGCTGATGCCGAGCTGCACTCCCTCCCTCTGCAGCTCGACCAGCCTGGCAATACCATTGGGACCAGCATCGAGCGCAGCGCGGCACCTTGTGTCAAATGTCTCCACCTGCTTTGCAAAGCGGCGGAGGGCAGCCACTTCTGGTGGGCGGCATGGAAGGGAGTCAATCGCAGCGATCGACTCTGCCAGCTCTGCGGGATCCGCCACACCCCTACGGGGACGCGTGGCAGCCTCCTCAAGGACGCTCTGCTCCGTGCAGTTGACAAAGTCAGCACCAGCGTACTTCTCATGCATCGTTTTGACTGTACGGCCTCCGACGTGAGGCTCAATGGATGTCCCCCCCACCTCGTTCTCACTCTCGCTTGGGTCATCCTCGTCCTCCGTGGCGGCCAGCGCTGTCTTTCGCGACGCACGCGTAGTGCGAGAGCGAACACGATCCTCATTGCGTTCGTCCCGGGCCTCCGCACGAGCCGCCTCGACACCCAAGGTCAACACCCACCGGCGCTTGCCCTTCATCCTGCCACCGTGACATTGCCTTGATCTTGACTCCGATAGGAGGGAGCCCCATCAGCATCCTCGCCTTACGTTGCCAATCGAGGAGCTGACCATGGAACTGGACGAGCTGATTAAGCTCAGGTGCCTCAATCCGGGTATCGATGCCGTCGAAAATGAGGTGGTAAAGTTCTGTGTGCGTTGGGCGCCGGTCCACGCCGACATCCTCAGCGATGGGCTGTGCACGTGCAATCATCTCGAGGGCGCGTACACCCCAGGCCCGCGTCTTCTGGGCCCGTGAACGCAGCTCCTCCAGCTCAGCGCTTCGGTCAGGAATATCGTGCTTGGTGTTGTTGTTGTACAAGGGAGCGTTGGCGAGAATCTCGTCAACCGTGTCAAGCTCTAAGATAGCGAGAAAGGACATCGACTTGCGAAGACTGTCCTCCCACTGCTTGGCCCCAAGGTACTCCTCAAACTCGGCCATGAACTTTGCCGGTGGCTCCACAGGGATGCGGTGGCGCGACTCCATGCTGTACCTCAGGTCCCGGATAGCGCTCTTCTTGTCAATGTGACCCCTGACCCGTGTTACCCAGTCCTCGCACTTTCTGATGCGTGCCTCAATCTGGTCCATTTCAGGGACCCAGCCGGCCAGCTTCTCCCGAGCTGCGAGGGCCTTCTGGAGGTCCTCCAGATGGGGTTTGGTGTCACCCTCGAGAAGTGCACTGTACCGATTGGCCCATGCAGTGAGCCGGCAGCGCGCATCGGCTACACGCTCGACCATCTCTCCCTGAATGCCGAGCGTCTTAGCCTTGATGATCAGTTCATCCATCGTCTCGCCAGAAATGCGCTCAGTGATGGGCTGACCAGGAGGGGGTGCCGCAAGCTCGGCGGCATCGTGCCACTCCTTGATGGCAGAGGCACGCTCGAGGAAAGGCTTGAGCTCCTCCGGCAGGGAAACAGCTGAGGTGCTCGCCTCAATGCTGAGGGCGGCAAACGTTGCCGTATCGCTGACAGCAGCCCCGTTGAAGGCTGTCACCCTTGCAATCAATGAAGGATAGCTCTGGACGGCCTGCTGCACCAGGTCATGCTCCGGGAATGAGACTGGAAGACCCTCGCAGCGCCGGAGAAGGTCATTGACATCGGCCAGCGACTGCTGACATGCTGACGCAGCACACAGCTCGGCCACGCACTTGCGTACATGAGCGAGCCGGCCCTCGACATCCTCCACCCTGCTGAGCTCGTCCTCGCCGAGTTGCGGACCCCAGGAAAAGAGGGCGTTGGCCTCGTCCTGGATCTTGTCCAGAACCCCCAGGCTGGCGCCCTGTCCATTTAGCATGGCCTCGGCACGGGCAATCCACTCTAGGACGGCCGACCTCCACTCTTCGCCGGCCTCGCTGATGAGCACCTCAGACACCTCAGGACCGGCAAACGGTGCCCCTTGGGCGACCAGCCGCGCGGGGGGGTGGATCTCAGCTATCTGCACCAGTAGCCCCTGGAGGTCGGCAATGGAACGGCTCCACGAAAGGCGAAGCTGCTCACGGGGACACTCGCAGGGAACACCAGGGCCCAGCTCATCCGCCCCGACACAGCGACGCTCCGCGAACGACGGGATGATTTCTCCAGGGCAAATGCCAGACTTCGTGCTCCGCCCCCCAGAAGTTCTCTTGGCTGGTGGAGAGGCGGAATCTGCAGCATCATTGCCACAGACTGCGCAGTAGACGTGGCTCAGCGAAAGCTCTGAACCAGACGCAGTGCTTTTGAGGTTCTCCCACTCCATCGTTTCCCGACGAAGCTTGACGCCGAGGGACCAAGCGGCCAGACGTCCGCGTAACTCTGAGGCGATAGCCCGGTCGAGCGCGACCGAGAGGCTTCTGAGTGTGGACACGGGTATAACGTCGGCCAGGGGGATGCCGTGTCCTGAGTCGATGGCCCGGTCAGCAAGGGAGACGATGACCGCCTCAAACGAGAAGTCTGGGACCAGCTGCGTCGCCAAAGCCCGGGCGGCGTAGATCCCCCCTCTCTCGAGCCAAGTGGCAGGAGCAACAGCGCACGATTCAGCAATGCTGGCTCCGCACAAAACCTCGCAATGGTACGCACCCGGCTGCCAGATAACGATATCGCCCTGCCGTTGCACAACCTCGGTGACACGAATTCCCGCAGCAACGGCTATAGCCGGCGGCAGCAGAGAAGACAGCTGCGTTGAGGCTGACACAGCGGACTGGACCCCGGAGTGCTGGCTGCTTGACATTGTCATCCGGGCAACAA
>Ga0181574_10001240_pt1 | contig 23848 bp, 5 predicted proteins | sample 101ome_24_FD_145600 | JGI IMG/M metagenome (GOLD analysis project Ga0181574, IMG submission 145600) | Coastal salt marsh microbial communities from the Groves Creek Marsh, Skidaway Island, Georgia - 101410AT metaG (spades assembly) | ecosystem: Environmental > Aquatic > Marine > Intertidal zone... | reverse complement strand
GTAGGTGCTGCTCTCAGAGTACTGTGGGCACCCAATGCCGTCGTAGCGCTGGTAGTGATCGATACACCCAGTGACCTTGCCTTGTGCGTCTTGAGTGAACGGTGCCTTGCACGTGGCAGAGTTGCCGGCGTCCGGTGTGCACGGTTCGCAGTTGACGTTGTGCTTGGTAAAGTCGGTGTTGTAGAAGTTGCCGACAGGGCCAGACCCGGTTGTGGTAGTTCCGTCGTGAGAGTAGGCGCTGTCAAACTTCAGATACGAGCTCTTGTCCATGTCCGTGGCAGGTTCGTTTACATCGTCGGGTAGCGGTCTGTAGCGCACCATGTTGTGCTTGGCACAAGTGGCGTCGCCGGGCTTGCAGTTCCACAGACAGAACCGCGGCCTGTTCTTCTCCCAGTTGCTGTCAACGACGTCGTGGTTGGGCGAGGTGGTGTCCTGGTGCATGCGCATTGCCTCGTACTTGCTCTCAATGGTCAGCACCAGGTATTCACCGGACGGCTGATACTTTTCGCGCAAGGAGTCCCACAGGTAGCCGCTCTTTTCCCCCTTGTAGGTCGTCTTGGACTCGACAATAAAGTTCTTGAGCAATTTGGCCGGTTGAGTCTCTTCGTGGTAATCAGTGGCGCCAGTGGACGCCCGGATTTGCCCGAGATTGGTCTTGTAGCCGGCCAGCACGTTCATTTGCACGTCGGCACCCACAGTGCCGTCGCGGTCGGTCTCTTGGTCGACCTCGCGGTATGTGCCGGCAAATCCACTGTGACCCACTGTGCCCAGATTGGTGGGCGTGCACGCGGCGTACCCGCCACCGAGTGCAATTGCCTCGTCGTGCACACCGGTGCACATTGGCGGATCTCCCATGTTGCTGTTGAAGTAGAACCTGGGCTCCTCGGCACGCTTCTTCTGGGTCACGTAGACGGTGATTGTGCTCGATGCGTAGTAGTCCTCGCACGCATTACCAGTGCCGGACCAGGCTCCAGTAGCCAGATTGTAGTCAGGGTTGCCTGGGTTTCTGCAAGGGCCATCTGTGGTACTACCGGAGTCCATGTGCATCTGCTGCCCAGGCGCGTCGCGGTCGTCGTTCGAGACCTTGATTTCGAACTTGAAGGTCATGCAGTTGCTCCACTTGTTTGGCAGTCTGAACCTCAGGTTGCTTACGATTGTACGTGCCTGCAGGCCATCGCCCTTCTGGTTGTTATCGCACGCGATTCCGGAGAGTTCTCCAGAAGCGGTTTGGTTCAGATGGCACTTGTACTCACTCACGCGGAAGAAGTTCTTGTTGCTCCACCACCTGGTATTGTGTCCGATCAGGTTCTGGTTATCGTTCAGCAGCAGCACGCATTTGCTGTTGCGGATGCGAATACGGGCGTTGTTGCGCACTGTCTTGTTGTAGGCTGCAGGGTTGTTGACCTCTGCTAGACGCATCTCATCGAGCCACAACTTGCACCAACTCAGCTCGGCCTTTTTTAATGGACCGTTGGTGTCAGCAAACAGTTTCTCCATCTCCTCGACGTCATCATGACCACCAACCAAGTGCGGAATGTTGTTGGATGTGCCGTCACGGTTGTTCTCCTTGCCGATGAAATGTGTTGCAAAGTCACCGGCTGGCCTGTTGTTGTTCGGATCTTGCGCTGCGTTGCTGGACCCAAGATACATGGATGCAAAAGTAGGCATGTTGTCGAGCTGATGACCAAGCAGAAACCCTGTGCCTTCGTAACTGAAATCACGAGCAATCCAACTCTCAGCCGGATCGGCAAAACTGTGCCCTGGAGGATACTGGCCGGACTTGACATACTCGTCGGTGTAGCTGACAAGCACATCAAACAGGCCTCCTGCGGGCTCCCATCCGGCGCTGTCTGCCTTGTGAAAGCCGTCGCCGGATGTGGCGGTGACTACGTTTCCTTGCGCGTCGTGGTGGTCACAAGTTTTTTTCATGTACCCTTTGATCTCAATACGGCCGAGGTGTTGGTCGTGGTAATTGCTCTGCTCCTTCCACTGCAGATGATCCAAGCAGTACACGTCGCTACGGTTGCCACCGCCACAGTCGTTGATAGCGCTAAGTCCGCCTGTTGTCGCCGGGCTGATGATACTTTGAGCGTTTGAAATCAACGACTGATTGTACACAGATGCCCACGTGTGATGCGCCGAGTGATGGAAAAACTCGTTCGATACGTAACCAGGTGCTGCGGCAGCACAGACTGGCACTCCGTTGACAATACTGCCTCCGGTGGCAAGCGGCACGCATCCGGTGCCCCACGGTCCACCGCTCAGATCGTCGAACTCGTACTCGTTGCGCTCTTCAATGAACTGCACATCCTGCAAAGTGTCCACAACTGCTCGTTGCGAGCCCGCCTGTAGCTCTCCCTCCCAGAACTGAGTGTTTCGGGTCGGCACTGCTGGCTGGCGCACGCTTTCCACAGCGACTGTGTGATGTCCGTCGGATACAGAACTGGCGGAGGTTGCGGTGTAGTACACGCCTGGGGTGACAATAGACTCTACCTCGTCAACGAACGACAGACGCAAGGTCAAATCCAAATGGTCTCTGTTTTTGCTTTTCCAATCGTCCTCGGTGTTGAAATCGGACAGGCCGCGGACACACATGGTGTTTGGCTGGATCTCGCGTACGTAGGTCTGTGGGTCGTTGACGTCCGTATTGAGCTCGAACCTCCAGTAGTTCTCTGCGTAGTGCAATCCACCGCGCATGTCCACTGACACGTTCGTACGCTGAGGCACCTGGTTGGTGAGCAGAGCGGCAACGCTGGACGGGAAGCCGGACGGGTCCCATGAGGTGCCCGAGTCGCCATTGTCGCACAGCAAGAAGTCCTCATCGAGCAGATCTCCGGAGTAGTACTTGTTGGTCGCATTGCGTTTGGTGTACTTGCTGACTGCGCCGGAGTAGTCGCACCAGACAGCACCTCCGTGCGTACTGGTCTTGAACAACGCGGCGGCCTGTGCGTTCAGCTGCTCGAATGGTGCCAGAGTGGCCTGTGTGCGTGTCTCGTAGCTGTAGCAGGCCTCGAGCCTGTACCACTGGTGCTCGTGTGCACAGTCGTTGTTGCCCGCTGGTTGGTACGGGCAGGACTCCGGCTGCATCATGTTGCCGTCTCCACCGCTCTTGTAGAAATTGGTGCGTGGTGGCGAGCTGAAGATGCCGTTCAGAGGGTTATCGAGCGAGAAATCGTACTGCGACACGTCAAACACCGCAACAGTCTTGATACGCGCCTCGCGCTTGCCAGGGTGCATCAACTGGTTGTTGTGGCTGAACTTGCGATCGCAGCTGTATTGACCACCGGCGGTGGCTTCGCAGGTCTGTGCGGGCATGCACTTGGTGCGGTACAACTTATTGCCGCTGCTGTCATACAGCTTGTACAACGGGTTGTTGGCCGAGTCAAGCAGACTGCCAATGTACACCTGGCCAGAGCCCAGACCGACGTTGATCAAATCGTTGCACTCGGAGTCCACTTGGCAGGCCTGGTCGTGCATGGAGATCTCGCGCCGCTTTCCATTTGCCATCCAATAGTTGCTTGTACTCACATTGGCCACGCAGTTTGTGATACAGTCGATGTTGCGACGAGGTTGCCAATCGACTGCAAACTCACGAGGCACCTGCTCGTTGATGTGCTCTGGAGTCTCACTGATGTACGTACACACCCTGCCGCAGTTGGTGCAAGTGCTGCTGTCGTACTTCTGGTACGCTTTTGGCAAGCGAAGGTCGTCCGAATACTGAAACGGTTGATAGCCGTTTTCCCACAGCGTGTTGGCAGGAATATTTGCCTGGCGCACCTCGCCCTGGTTCCAGCGATTGTTCTTTGGCACCCACAAGAACTGCTTTTCGATGGTGTGTGTCATCTCGAGATGGCTTGATCGAATCGCCTTGTGCCAGCCAGTCGGATTGCCGTCAAACGCGTAGACTGTGATCCTCAGGTCCAGGTTGCGCGTGTACTTGCGCCCCGGGCGAACCCACACGCCTTGCTTTCCGCTGGTCGGATCCTGTGAGACGTCGCATCGGCCCCAAAGGCACTCACCCTGACACACGCATGGGTCAACGCTCTGCACAAGCAAACGGCGCGTGTCTACGCGCATACCTGCTGTCGGGCAAACACGCGAGACTTGTGACGCTTTTCGGCGTCTCGCTCGTCGGCGGTTGCAGCAGAGCTTGAGAAAAAGCCGGTGTCATAATCAGGTGAACTGAAGCCTCCGTATTTGGCGGGATCAAAACCGGCCTTGTCCTCTTCTTCAAACATCCAAGCAATGCCGCTGTGACTGTACGACCTCCACTTGAAGTAGTCGTCGTTTGCGTCGTTGTCACTGACACGCGCAATACGAGCCACCGAGTCTAGTGTGTCGGACCGGCCGTCAGAAACGGCACTTGTGTGCTCGTAGCCGACAGGCCCGTCCTCGGCGCCAGTGGGCTTGTACGCGAAGAACTCGGCGCCACTTTTGGTCAGGTCCTCAATTTCGATGTAGCCAAAAAACCACGTCTGACTGTCACCATTGTCCTCGACTGAGATGTGCTGCACGTCCAGACGCAGCTCGACGGAATCGTCTTCATCCCACTCGATGCGGGACTGCTTACTTGAGATCTCGACTTTGGTGTCTGGGTTGACTCCGTCGTTGTCGATAGTTTTGGCAGTTGGCACCACGTTCAGATTGTACTCGTCACTGGTGATGTGCTTGTGATCGCACGAACTTGGCTCAAACACGTGCAGCCTGGTCTTCATGCACAGACCCTCGTTGGTGAAGTACGCTTCGTTAATGCTGTCAACCTCGCCGTAGCTAGAAGTGTCAATCAAACCCTGTGTTTCCCACCACTCGGTGCTTTTGCCGTAGTCATCAGCAGACCTAGCACGGAGCACAGGAAAGTGCCTGCGCAGCTCGAGAAAGGTTGGTGCGTCGTGACTGTTGCAGCGGTGACTGTACAGACGATCGTTCTTGTTGGCCGCATCGTCGCGAAAGTCTTTGAAGTAGTTGTAGTCGTGCTCAAAGCACTTGTCGCTGTTGTCCGGGAGTGTCTTTTCGGAAATGCGAAAACGAGGGTAGTTCTGGTTGCGTTCGCTGTACAGCTCGTTTTTGGTCTTGGTGCAATCAATGAACTCGAGGTAGGTACGCGCGTGCCTGCTGAAGCGACCAATATTGGCGTTGTTGAGAAAGTCCTGGTCGGACAGACTGCTCCAAGCGGCCGATTCGGCAGGTGTGAGCTGCTGCTTGAGGTTGTCGAACAGTTTGCCGTCAGGGTCCTGGCCGCTGCCAATCTTGGCAATCAGCTGCGCAAGCTCGTTCTTCTCGTACAGATGCGTACTGCCGACAACAGTGTCCGAACGGCCCGCGTTGCTGTTACCAAACCCGAACCGCTGTGCCGTATCAATGTCGTTGACCTTGGCCTTGATGGAAACCGGCACCATTGCCTGGCTCAAGAACATGTACCCAATGTCGTTGTCCTCGCTGTACACAGCAGTGTTGTACACCGAGACCTTGACGCGCAGCATGACCTGCTGGTTCACGTCACGGCGTACGCGCATTTTGAGCGTACGGCCGCAGTTGACGTGGTACTCCTGCAAGTCGCGCTGCTTGGCCCAAGCCTCGCAAGGATGAGGATTGGCCAAAGAAGGTGTGGTCGACGTGCCACCGGACAAAAAGGTGTCGTGACAGAAGAATCCGGCGCTGTTCTTGACCAGATTGCCGTTCGAATCCTTGACGGACTTTTGATAGTGACACGCGGCGCTGCAGGTGGCGTAAGTCTCGCCGCTTGGCAGCAGATCGGTATGCAGGTTGGCCCAGTAGCCGTTCTCGAGCAGCACCATCTTCTTCAGTGCGGTGTTCTCCTTCCACTCGAGCTCAGCAGGGTCGTAATCGCAAGTATTCACCTCGTGGATCATTTCACCGCGCTGATCGATACACTCCGAAGACTGCCCGCCGTTGCCGCAGATGTGGTGATACTCCGCGCCTGTGCTCGGTCCGAAGTGCATCTTCTTGCTGGAGTCTGCCGGGTCGGCAGCTGCAAAAAGGGCAGTGTTGTCAAAGTCCTTGTTGCTGCACTGAAACACGTTCATGTCCGGATTCGAGTCGTGCTCGAACTTGTAGACCACACCGCGGTTGTCTGGATCGTTTTCTGTCCCCGGTGCAGTGTACTGGCTCACCATGTCCTCTGCGTGGTTTTCCAGGCTCTGGCAGTCATCGCCGTCGCAGCTGTACAGCTCCCATACGCGCTGAGTGCTGTGGCACGGATTCTTCCGACCGGCAAATCGCGGACATTTGAACGACTGCTGCTCCGGATCGGTGCTGTAGGCAGCTTGATCCTCACATGCGTTGTCCGGGTCCGGATAGGCCTGGACCTGGTCGATTGGGTCACAAATAATCTCGTACTGGATGCGCGTAGTCTTTGCCACAAACTCGTTCGATTGCGGGTGCACTGCCGGCCAACTCGGATCTTTGAACTTGAAGCAAACATCCACCATCCCGGCCGCAAAGCCAGCAGTCTGAGGATCAGGTACGGCTGAAAGAGCCTGCGTCACAGGCGCCCAGGACTGGTCCTGCACAGATGCCTTGGTGATGTCAATTGTCGCGGGATAGTTGCACTTGTGCCCGTGCAGCTTGAAGTTCTCATCCGAATCGTCCAGGCGCATACCGAGCTGGTTCCAAGGCGTAGCGGTGTTGGCGTCGTTTGTGTTGGTGTTGACGTCGTAGACCCCGGTGTGGCACTTGTAGCAGTTGTTCAGCATGACGTACTCGACCTTGTCGGACGGCTTGAGCACACAGCGCACGGCGTCCGCTCGGTTGTGAGTCAGCTTGCCAGCGGCGTCGAGGAAGTGGTCCGCGTACAAGCAGCAGTTGATCCGGTCCGGCACCATCGGCATCAGTGAGTTGCGGTCGAACTGGCGGTTCAAATAGCGCTCCTCGACGTTGCCGTACATCGACATCTTCAAAAACGGGGCCTCCGTCGTCACCTTGGCGACGCGCACAGGGCCGTTGTTCTCGGTCTCGCAGTCCAATTGCTCGTCACTGCTTGTCGGATTGGCGTAGTCAGTGCCCTGGCTGACGAGATGAGCAGTGCCGTCCGATTTCTCCGTGTACAGCTTGCCAAAGTTAGCATCGTAGTTGACGTCCAGCTCCTCTGAATTGATCGGTTTGATCGGGATGTGACTGTGCAGTTCCGGACACATCAGACCCATCGAATTGCCTTGTGCATCCTGCTCGTCGTGCACTTGCGCGTCCAGAGTCTGCAAACGACCGTTACCGCACTTCTTTGAGTCGATCTGACTGCGCAACTTAATCGAGGTCAGTACGATGTTGTTTGTACCCTGCAGAGTGGGCGCTGCTGTCGGCGACAGAGTCACCGGAGTGAACGCAATCGCGTTGCTGTTTGCACTGTTGGCCGTGTTGAACGAGACCTGGTTTGCACCAGTAGCGAGCAACACCGAGTTACCGGCCAACGCGGCGACAAACGCAGTGATAAAGGCCGCCCCCTGTGTGTTGATGGCGGACGCAATACTTGACTGCGTGGCGCTGTTGGCTATGTTGGTAATGGTAATAGTAAACCAAAATGTGTTTGCACCGGCACTCATCAGTCGTCGGCCGTTGCCTCCGGAGACCAGCGTGGGTGCGTCCGTTGGAGACACCACAGGCGCGTCGGTCGGTGGCACTGTTGGCTCGCCAGTTGGCTCGCTTGACGGAGCATCAGTCGGTGCTTCTGTCGGCGCCGCAGTCGGCGCCACGGTCGGTGGTGACGGTGTGTTCACGCGAATCATCGACTCCAAATCTTCGTCAGATACTGTCACCGACTCGGCTGTCAAAGCCGCTTGGATCCCAAGCAACGCGGCGCTCATGACCACAGAGCGTGGACAAAACGAATCTTGCACTTGAATGTTCAGCTCAAACTTGACCTCGTAAACCTGCTGCTGAGCAGCCTCCGTAGGCGCGTTGGTCAGGGCGTCTGGTTCCAATGGAGTCACAGCGGTGGCGTAGGTTGGAGCACCGGTAGGTGCGGCGGTGGGTGCGTTTGTCACAGGTGGGCCCGTTGGCTGCTTGGTCGGTGCAGGCTCTTCGATGTCCACAGCTGCCGAACCCACGCGAAGCAATCGACGGTGTAAAATACCGTCCTTTGTTGCGCTCATTGCGTAATACTGACCAGCGTTAAAGGTTGCTTCAGACGCCAGACTGTCTGCCGCATCGCCTTTAAAAATCTCGAGCTTGTCGTCGGCAAGAGACACAAACTTGTAGTACTTGTTGTAAAACTTGAATGTGACGTAATTGCCTTCGTCGCTCAATGGCTGGTAAACGCCAATCGAACCACTTGACTCTGCCAAGTCGTGCACCAGCGCGGTAGAGTCACCTGCGCTGTTTTCAGCGTACACTTTGACGTCCTGGGCCTGCATTCCGGCCATGCCAAGCGAATCAATGTTCATCAAAAACGCCTTGTTGTTCACTTTGAACGTAATGTCAGTGTCTCCCGACAGCTGCTTCAGAATCTGATTGACAGTCTGCTTGCGCAATCGTGCCTTTTGCAGACGAATATCATTGCCGTCGATTACCGAATCCTTGATCAATTCAACCGCCGACACTGGCAGTACAATCTCAGGCACCGCCTCTGCCGAGGCAGCAATGGCAGATTTGGCCGCATTAAAAATTGTGCTGAGTTGCTCAGCGTCAAGAACAATCGGGTCGGTAGGGGCCGTCTGCCATATACACAGACGTCACACAGACGTCGCACAGACATCTGTGCGATGTCACACAGACGTCGCACAGACGTCATACAAATTACATCAAAACAACAGCCAATAATACGTCGACAGGCGGTCAGCTCACCGGAGCCGAAAGTACAGGGATCAGTTGGGATATAATCACTATCGAACCAAACGTCAACAAACGCATTGTGTGTGTAGAAGCAATGAATCAAACCATACAATTAGAATACACGGTACGATCTAATTTTTTGCTTTCAAACCTTGTGCGGGAATGCAACATATATATGTTGTGATTTTGCAATTTGCAATGATTTGACAAAAGCAGCGTTACACAACAATGCAAGTCAAAAATCTGTAACTGTCTTGGTGCATGCAACTAGCAAAACCATACCGTTGTTGGACTTTGTGTTGGCTGTGTAGTAACCGGTGCTTTTGATGTCGGCGACACTGTCGGTGATGACGTTGGCGAAGCTGTCGGTGATGATGTTGGTGAATCTGTTGGTGATGACGTTGGTGTACTGGTCGGCTCGTCGGTGAGAATACATTGCACTGCCGAATCCGTCTGCTCAGACTCGCAGTTTGCGCCAACGCAAACGTAACCCTCTCGGCAAGCGCAGTAATACCCGCCCGTGTCTTTTGCAATGCAAACGCCTCCTGGGTTGTCTCCTGCTACACTGAGCGCGTCACAGCCGTGGCTACCATCGTCGCACTCGTGCTGCGTTGGAGAGTGCGTCGGACTCTTGGTTGGCAAATCAGTAGGACTGCTAGATGGCGAACCAGAAGGCTCAGAACTTGACTCTGAGGGCGCTGCCGATGGCAAAGCAGAAGGTACAGCTGATGGCAAACCAGACGGCTCAGAACTTGACTCTGAGGGCGCTACCGATGGCGAAGCAGAAGGTACAGCTGATGGTAAACTAGAAGGCTCTGCTGAAACCGAAGGTTTGCTTGATGGTGCCGCAGATGGTGCTCTGCCAACGGTAACAAGCACCTCATCGTCGCGCATCCCTGAGCTGTCGTGCCAGCGGCAATACATACCAACTTGTTGGCCAACGCACTCAGCTCCAAGCCTTACACTGAAAGCGCCTTTGTAATGAACCAAACTCAACGGAGCCACGTCGCCAACACCAGCTTCAACTGACCCACCGTCAAGGCTTGCGTACTCCATACTGTTTGCACATGCACTGTTGCTGCTCCAAAAGCGGACAGGATGCGCGCTCGGTGCCGAAACCAAGTATAGTTGGTCTTCTTCGAGTACAAAATCGTGCCCTTCAATACTCAAAGGCGTGCTACTTTCGCCTGGCTGAATGTAGTACACACCTGCCTCCGGCACAGTCACAGTGTTGATCTGCGATGGCAACGCAAATAGCACTTGAGCGTCTGTAGGTGCAATAGTTGGCGCAGATGTGGTTGGTGCACTCGAAGGCTCGCTTGACGGTGCACTCGAAGGCTCGCTTGACGGTGCACTCGATGGTTCGTCTGATGGCGCTGCTGATGGCGCAAGTGTAGTTGGTGCTTCCGTTGGCTCTGTGCCAGCGTCAGAAATTGAACCAATTGCCATGTACTGATTGTTCCATTTTACCAATGTATCCGCCGATACGACTGAATCTGCTGTTTCCACCGAGCCACGCCATGTAGTACACCCATTATCCCCATGCTCTTCACAGCGCAAGTATCCGAGTGTGCACACACCACCGTTTGACTCGCATGAAATGTCGTAATCCTCGTCTGTGCGCAAACATGCTTGAAATACATGCACATTGTCAGTTGTCACCTTGGCGCATTCGCCTGAATTTACAGTCAGAATAGAGAACGTCTCGTCGTTCCCAACGCTGCTGATATCTATTGCTAAAGAACTTGCACTAAACACCCGAACAGAAGCTTTATTGCCGCGGTTGAAAAATCGTGAACCAATTACTTCGTCTTTGTTAAGAGTCATCTCGGATGAATCACTGCTGGACATTAATTGCTTCAAATACAACCGAGACTGTTGTTTTATAATCTTCTTATCAGCTGCACTAGAGGCACCGTTGAACAATTTACGCAACTCCTTCATATTATTCCGTGATTGAGTGTTTGGCCGTTTTGACTGCCGTCCGCCAGCTGCTGAAAACGACTGCATCTCTGTGCTGAATGTCATCTGCGCTGCTGAAGACTTCAAACTGTTGTTAGAAAGCGCAGAAAAATCCATGGCAAACGCGGCGTGTGTCGGAGCATCTGTTGGTGCAACACTTGGCGCACCAGTTGGTGCAAAGGTCAGCTCTTGACCGGCAAAATTGACAAAAAACACCTGTTGTGTATTGATTGCTTTGGCAGTAACAGTATCGTAATCATTGGCATCGTCGCCGTCGACTCCAGAATACATCAAGATGTCAATTGCGCGACCCATACACCCCGGACCGACCTTGAATTGGACATTGCCATAATGCCAGCAGTTGTGCGTGCACAAGGCGTAATTGCTGTGATCGCTAGGCAAGACCCAGGCTCCTGTGTCGTCGTAGCTGTACAATTCAATACCAGATGGTCCGGCTACAGAATCAAACGCAGGATCGTTGATAGCCGCAGTTGCGTTGTTTCTTTGATCAAGGCGCAATGCTGCAAACTCCGCCGAATTTGGATCTTTGGCGTTACCATGAGCTGATCTATGCCTACAGTTTGTAGCATTTCCATCCAACATAATCTTAATCCCGTCCGGCAGTTTGAGCGTATACTCTTGCCCAACGTTGATCAATAAAACTGGCTGGTTCTGCAGCGTCAGATGGTTGATCTGCATCGTATTATTGGCCACGTAGCCCGACCAATCCGCGCCGTCAATCAACATGTGATTGTTGTTGTGCACGGGTTCAAACGTCTCGTGATCAAAGATCATCATACCGGCCGTAGCGGGCTCTCCGGCTTCGTGTGGCTGCACGTACTTGTCCTCGAGAAGTAGCACGTCCACAACGTCCGGCATGATCCGCTTCTTTGGTTTACCGTAGCATACCTTTTGTTGCTTGTAGAAGTAGCTGGTAGTCACAGTGCTGTCGCAAGTCTCCTGACGCTTGAATGAGAAAGTCCCGTTGTTGTTGTCAATGGCACTACAGGCGCTACAGTCCGGCGAAGTGTAAGTCACGCCCTCGTGTGTGCACTCGTACGCTCGCCAGTACGGCAGCCAGCGATTCCCGGTGTTGTATGGATACGCAGTAGGGGTCGCGTAGACTTCAAACTCGACAAAGTTTAAGATTCGCTTATTGACAGTTGAATTTGTTGGCAAAATTACATACACATAACGTCCAGTCACACCCCCACAGTCAATTCTATACTGATGGCCGGCATCGCCGTTTGGCTGTGTCAAATGAGCGCATACTGTGCCAAAACATTCATTGCCACTGCACGGTGTGTCACTGACACCAAACGTGGCACCGTTCCCTTCTCCTGTTACATCACTGTAAGCGTGCCCAAATTCGTTCCAAATGCAATTAGGAGTCCAGCCTACGAACAATCTGCTTGCACAGGAACCTCCTCGGTTTGTGAACCAGATGTGATCAACTGTGAAAACGGCTTGAGGGACACCTGCGCTTAGGTCTACTTGCCACCACGGATTCACTTCTCCATCGTTATTGCTGTGAAACATGTAAGTTGTTGAAACTCCGTCGTTGCCCCTGTATGGTGCAAAATGGGTACCTCCGTTGAATGCCCAATAGCTCGAAGCAGTTGCATCTTTGCCAAGCGCTATATTCTCTGCACCAGTTGTAACTGGTCCGGTCTCTAAACTACAGCCAGGCATGGCACCGTGAGTCCATTCTGGTACATCTGTTTGCAGATCCGCTTTGCATACTGCCCAAATGTACTCGCAAGGCATAGTCTCCATTTGCCGATCCACCCACTGACCATCTACTTCGACTTTCGGCCTGAATCCGAACGTCTGGTGCACCCAAGGCATGACAATCGAGTTGCAGTCGGCCTCAGTGACCTCGCCTTCGCATTCTCCGGCATCTTGTTGCTCCTTGGTGCAGCACGAAGGGTCGCCGTTGTTTGACAGGTACATGTCTACGTACTCCTCGTTTGGGCTCACCACGGAGCCGATTGTCAGCTCCACCTTGCGCTTGTTGGTCGACTCAAGAGTAATGGTCGATTTGTCCACACACTCGTCACCGGTCCACCGGCAGCACTCTCTGTACCAAGGTCTGTCAACCAAAGCAGTGTACAAAAATGTTCCATCGCACTTGTTTTTCTCAAATTCTGAACTTCCATCACGTGCACTGTCACAGCCGTAGTGTATCGGACCTCCTGCAACAGCGCCTCGCGCTGGTACGTTTGCGCAGTAGTCAGAAGTGCCTGCGATTTCCTCCCATTGCTGATTTCCAGCGGTTGTTGAAGCATACGTGTTCCATTTAATTTCGCCGTCCGCAAATGTGCCTTTGATAACGTCAAACTTGGTCGGTGTGTCGCTAGAGTCTACGCCTTCGCAGTTTGCACATACACCCATACGTTGCTCGTAGAACCCGAGTTTCACACACTCACCTGTGTATGCCCCAGGTGCTGTACAACCAAGTTCAATCAACACTGGACCGGCGTTTTCAGATTCGTGTAGTTTGATTGTCTTGGTGTCTGCTTTGTTGTATAGACCCACTTCTTGTCGTCTATGCGGCTTGTGCACCGTGACCTGTTTGCCTCTGAGTTTGAGCTTGTCTGCGTACGCATCCTCATACAGATCATCCGCATCGATTTTGAACCGGGTTTGCTCCTGGTGCTTCTTCTGGCCACGTGCAAGACGATCCCACATGTTCCTGATTGTCTGCAACCGTTTGCTCCGTTTGGCCTTCATTTCGGTACGAATCTTGGTCGGAATGTGCAGCCTAGCGCCAAACATGCTGTTCATGAGGTCACGATCAAACACTTCGACCTCGGCATCGGTGAGACCTGTGATGATCTGCTTGAACGCCTGCTTGCTCGTCTCATCGGGTGCAAACGTCACTCCGCAGCACGCAGGTCCGTGAAACGCGTCGTACGATGCGGTGCTGTTAGTGTACACGTTACCCGCAGCGCGTTTGCCTCTGCCTTGTGGCATGGTGACCGGAGCGGCATTGCACTGCAAGTCTGTGGCGTCAAGCGGACTCCCATCAAGCACACTCTGCAGGAAGCGCGCATGCCCTGCAATCTTGGTGTACACACTGTACTCGTTCTCGAGCGCGCAGTCCGAGGTTGTGCCTTTGATGAGCGTACCGATCACCATTTGGCGGCCTTCGACGCATCCGATCAGCGGACCACCACTGTCACCTACGCACGTGTCTTTGCCGGGTGAGCCTCCGGCGCAGATCAGGTCGTACTGCTGCAGAGTCTCGTCCGGACTGCTCGACATGCACTTACTGGCCTCGACCATGCCAAGCGCCACCTGATGCAACACGCTCGGTCCGGCCACCTCATCGCCACCCTGCGACTTCTGATGCCCATGGCCAATCGCAGTCACAAAACGGTTGCCCAGCTCGTGAGACGCGCCGTACTCGTGCAGGGGAAAGCGCCAAAAGTCTTTCAGTTGCGAGTACACGGCCACGCCGTTGGCGTCGAGTTGGCTCTGCAACTTGAATGGACTGAGGCCGTCTACGGTTGCGGTCTGTGTCATCTTCAGCCGGTACTTGTCCGCATTGTCCTTGTACGCGTTGTTGATAGCCACGAGTTGCGCGCCGTTGGTGTTGTGCAGCTCGTCGTTGAACTCGATCAGACAGACGTCACCCGCGTTGTAGTCACCGCTGAGTTCGCCCTTGTAGCACGGATGAAAGTGGAATTTCTTGGCTTTCAGCAAAGCGCACTTGGTGTGATCTGGGTTGATCACAAACGAGTTGTCGGCCATGTCACTGGAAACACGCAAAGTCTTGGATTGGCCTGCAGCGTTTGTTTCAGTGCCTAAAAAATAGTCGGAGTCGTCTGCCGGTTCGTCGTTGCAACTCCGCTGGTTTGTGAAACCTGCGGGTGTCCCATCGGAGGTGCCACAAGACGCGTCCAAGTCAACCCCAAACACCAATTTCTTCGTACCTGCAAGGTCGCCAGACAACGATTGTGTTGCATAGCACCCGGCACCAAAATAACCAATTTTGTTCATACAAAAGCCTCCGTTTTTTGCACAGCAACTCATAGGTTTTGCACCAAAATCGGCACACGTTTTTTGATTCGAATACGGACCATTAAAACCTGATTGTAAGCCACAACCCATCTGGTATTTGTCTCCATTTGTAAGCGGTGTTGGAAACTTCAGTGATTCTTGGCCAATGCCAAATGAACATTGTACATCGTCGGCATGGCCACCTGCAAAGCCGTCAGCGTTACAAGCATTAGAATTTTCGCATCGCAAGCCGCATATCCCGCCGTTCTGAGTACAACAATTGTATGTAATCGAGGGAGGAGGTGCTGGCGCCGCCGTTGTAGGCGCAGCAGTGGGATCTATTGTAGTAGGTGCCGCAGTGACCACAATTGTGGGTGCATCAGTTGGTGCTTCTGTCGGCGCAGCAGTTGGAAACTGCGCAGTCAGCTCGTTGTTTGGGCACTGAGTTGCCACTAGTGTCTCTTGGCCGCTAATGTCAGGCGATAACAGCTTTGAGTCCTCGTCAAGCAAACAATGGCACGCGGTCAGACCCCATTTTGGGCTTAGCATTGTGACCCCGCACTCAAATTTTAAAAGCTGTGTACCAGAAAGCTTGTTTCCGTAGCCACCGGCTTTGATCATGTGCGCGTAAGTCTGGCCGTAGTCACTGGTCGGCTGCCCGCCGACTATACGGCGCAGCTGCGAACCGTCCGCGGTGTCATCGCACTGCAGTGTTGGTGACGACGTCGGTGCCTCAGATGACGCCTCAGATGACGCCTCTGTTGGTGCCTCAGATGGCGCATCTGTCGGTGCCTCTGTTGGTGCCTCAGTAGGAGATTCTGTCGGTGCCTCTGTTGGTGCCTCAGATGGCGCATCTGTTGGCGCCTCAGATGGAGCCTCAGTAGGAGATTCGGTCGGTGCATCTGTTGGTGCCTCTGTGGGCGCCTCAGATGGTGCATCTGTCGGTGCATCTGTTGGTGCCTCTGTGGGCGCCTCAGATGGTGCATCTGTTGGTGCATCTGTTGGTGCCTCTGTGGGCGCCTCAGATGGTGCATCTGTCGGCGCTGCTTGAGTTTCTGCAAAGAAAACACCGGTGGTCCCAGCCAAGGTGCATTCGGCGTCGTTTTGCAAACAGTGCAAATCCTTGGATTCAATCGAAAACTGATCACCATAACACGCTCCGTTCAAATGCCACTGTACATCGCCGTAATAATAGCCTGTCGCAAGTCCATCTGCGTCTTGCGCCGCTGTACCTTGATTGTACTGCACAGTACACGCACTTGATCCAGTTGCGTTAATCATAATTGGATATTGTTCTGGGACGTCTGTAAAGATGTACGCCTTGTTTGACTGCACTTTGAAATGGACTTGATTCTGCATTATCACGCTGTGCATTTTGTTGTTGCTAATGCGACACACTTTGCGGAAATGGCTTGAGGGGTTGGGATAGCCGCCTGCTTTACCAGTTGCAAAGTAGGCTCGGTAGTGCATTACATCGTCTGCGTCGCCTTCGAGCGGCACACGAATAGCACAACCTTCGTGTGGGTTGTCTGCAAGGCCATCGGTGTCTGCGTTTACAGGCCCGTAAGGTCTGTTTGAGTTATCTGGATTCAAAAACTCCGAATAGGTCTGGTTAAACCATAGCTGCGCCAATATGGGAACTTGCCATTGACAATGATGCCAGTCCATCTCAGCATAGCCATGTTCACCGCAGTCGGTCTCGCCCGCCGGTAGGACGTACCATTGCTGATTGTCTGTGGCGTTGTACATGGGAAACTCGGCGCTGTTCAAATGCAATAAATCCACTCCGCTTGCCTCGCTGTTGATGTCAATTGACACCCGCGACGTCTCCGGCAGATCCCGCACAGGCGGTGCTCCGTAGCACACTTTTTGGTACATGTACGAATAGTGCTCGCAAATAGGAGATTCGGCGTATATCTCGGTGTTGCTTGCGTCCGTATATGTGACGTTGTAGGGTCGGTATCTGACATTGAATCCACCACCGGACAAATATTTGTATTTGGAATCTGCGCCGGATTTCACAGAACAGCCAACTGGCACAACTGTCGGGTTACCCTGACCAAGCGCTCGAAGCTGCGTAAGATCTGTGCGACATTCCACAGGTACGTGACTTGGTTCAAATCCAGAATACACCGCATCTGATGCAAACGAAAACGTTGCCTTCACCCACTCCAGTACCATACCTTGTGCACAGTCCGTTTCACTAACCTCGCTGTACCCTTCTGGGCAACTGTTGCAGCCAGGACAGGCCAAAAACATGTCTGGGATAGTCGGTGCTGCAGATGGTTCTGCAGATGGTTCTGCAGATGGTTCCATTGATGGTTGTTTAGTGGGTGGCGGACTTGGCGGTGGAGTCGGTGGGGGTGCTCTGCGCCGAGTGTCACTGTATGGAGCGGGTGTTGGCGGAGGAGTTGGTGCACTCTGTGTCCTTGCACAGATCCACGGATACACCCCCCCCTCTGCAGTTGTTCCATCGAACGAGACACGGCCTTGGAAGTAATCGTAGTGATGCTGATAATGACCACATGAACCATCTTCCCTTGTAATATCTTTGAGTGTGGATTCAAAACCAAACAATTGCCATTCGTTGGCCCAAAAGCAAATGTGATGACCATTGTAATTTACGTACCCACGATGACAGGTGTCGTGACAACAATTCCCTGCACCGTCAGTATACGTTGGTGCTTTATCCTTCCAGTAGTTGACAACATTTGAAGATCGTCTGCTGTCTTCGATCAAATCAATTTCGTCGTGTTGAGTTGCGTATGCACCAATAGCAACGCCAATTGTTGCAACGCACAACACACGCGTAAATTTAATTTTCATAACACGCTAATGCCGGACAAAAAATAAAAGCCTTGCAAATTGATAGATGATATCGCTTAAAAACAAACGTCGTGCCAAACAAACTGTACAGAATGTATAGCACTGAGTGCAAGCGTTCACAAGTTATATATCATTGCCAATGAGTTCTTTTAAAAAAATAACAAAATAATCTGCGTGCACAAGCTATCCATATTGCTTTGTTTTAGCACGCGCACGCCGATGAGCGTAAATTATCACAAAATCGTCAAATACGCGCGGTTTGTGTTCCTCGACTGTGTCAATCGATGCATGTGCTCAATACGCGTGTTTCAACTGTTTGCGACTGCAATCCTGACAGGGTGCGGTGTGCTGTTCTGTGTGATTCTCTTTTACGAATTGTTTGTTCAACACATCTATGTGTGCACACGGCTGCAGAATCTGACAGACAGTGATTACATCAGCAATGCAATAGAGTTTGTAGCCACCCGTCACCGCGCCAACGCCTCGTGCGACGAGTGCACGGATATCACGCTGACACAATGGCAGCCCGCATCCACTGCGTTGATTATTGTGGACGTCTGGGACAGTTTCTTCTATAAGGAGACAAACGCGCGAATTGCGCAAATGGCCACAGCGTTGAATAACACAGTGCACTCGCTTCGAACACGCGGCGTCACAATCATACATGCGCCATTCAACCAGGATCGGTTCTACAAGCACACGGCGATCAAAAAACGGACAGACGATTTGATACGCACAGCGCGCAAACCGCTGTTTGTGACGTGGAAACAGTATCATCCGCTCGAGGAGGTTGTGCCGTACTCCTTCCCGCCAAACATCACCGAAAATGGCCCGTCGCGGCAGTCCAAACTGCTGCACATAGACCATGCGCGCGACTTTCTGATCACCGAACCTAAAACTGCGTTTTGGACAACAAAAGCAATTTTAGACTACCTGAGCATTGATCGTTTGCTATACGCTGGCATCCTCGACAACAAGTGCTTGCTTGATCGGCACAATGGCATGCTTGAAATGGCTGCTGCAGGATACGAAGTGGCACTGCTTCAAAATTTCAGCATCACAGGCTTTAGCCCGCACGGCGCGTGGAAAAACGTAAGCTACGACAATGCACACAAACGACAGCAAGAGTATATCAGAAAATGCGTTGCACCAACTGTGCATCTGATGGATTGACGCAAAAAAAAGCGCAACATGTTGCGCGTAATGCTGTAACATAGCTCTGGGTAAATTTTATTCAAATACACGTTGTGCTTGTACTGTGTGCTTTCTGTGCGGATTGCGCGTTGTGTTTATCCAAAACACAGTTTTTTTTGCTTGGGGCAATACGGCACAAGTTTCCGTTTGCTGGGTCTTACCACCGCCTTGTCCGTCTGATATACGTGCCAATGCTGCTCGGCTCTGTGCGCACATTCGTAATCCCACTGCCGCTCGATTCGATCAAGCAACTTGTGCAACCCAATGGCTAGTTGCGTCGTTGGCGCGGCGTAGGCCGGGTAATGCGACGTCAGGTAATCCGGCTGTTGTTGCATCACTTTGTTAGCCCATTGCTGTTTTGCCCAGAGGTCGTGCTGTCGCTGCTTGTAAGCGGATTGAGAATTCATCACGTGCGTGTGATGCGGCCTGCTCGCAGCGTGTGCTGCTGCGTGTGCACAACTGTATGCCAAAATATGTCTTTGTCACGAAATAATGACAACAATGCAATGTCGCCTACGCGCTGTGTTATGTGTGCACCGCTACGTGCCGCTTCCGCACCCCTTGGTACCGCTACGTGCCGCTTGCGCAATGTGCAACGCAAAACTATAATTGCGTATTATTCTCTGTTTATTGTGTACCGGTGTATAATTGCAGATCAGCACTGACAAATCAGCTTGCCGATTGCACGTTACTGAGCTATACTCACGCTACACATGACCTCCAACTCCATATTCTTTGATGTGAGCAACAACTCTACAGCTGCACACGAAGACCCTAATGAGATTGTGTCCCGTGTGCTTTGCAATGTTGCGCTTGACATCGCAAACAGACAAAAAGACACGCTATCGGAAATGTTGCGTTCGTTGCAGCAACAGATGGAACTGTACGATTTGTCGCACACACCAAAGCGTCGCCAGCCGCGACACACTGTATCGCATGCACTGCGCAATTTGGTCGACGCGCTGCGCGCCACGGATGTGCACACTGCAACCATGTCTGAGCTGACAGCGTGTATAACTTGCTGCGCCGAGTACGCATCAGACATTGAGACGCTTAGCAAACAACAAGCCGAGTGCAAAACTGCAAACGTTGGCTTTCAGATCAGTAGCTGCGGCACTACGCTGTTGCTGCACTGTGCCAAATCCGAGCTCACGCACGCGGTGCACGCGGTCTGTCAATTCGAGCAGCAATCTGAACACGTACATGTGTCCGGTGCCCCGTTTAAAGACACGTACGACAAAGTAATCAATCACCTTGAGGGTACGGACCACAGCCTTAACAAAAATAACAAACAAATGTTTAAGGCAGAAGCAGACGCATTGAAAGTGGCGCATGACGAAAACTCTCACAATGCCAGTCATTACGAGCAGGGTATCGAAAAATTGCTGAACACTGTGCTTGCCAGAATCAACTATGAGCGGATTAAAAACAAATACAAAGGGTACCTGGACTACTTTTTCCAAAGCACAGATGATGTAAATGTGCAACAGCATGAACAAGGAAAAAAGATAATGCAACAGTTCTTTCGCACGCTGACCAACGCGTCAGAACTGGACAAGACAATTGACGAAACCAAAAACCGATTACAAAACCTGAGAATCTACATCGACCAATTGAACGCACCAGCACACAACATGCCTGATACGCAACACTACACATACGGCGCAATGGCCGCCGAGCTGCTGTACATAACCCAGCAGATCAACAAACGTAGCACGGAGCTGATCAAGCATTATACAACGCTTTACGAACAGTCGTGGATGAAAGTCACCACAGAGCGCTCGTTGCGCCAGCTGAATTTGCTGCACACTCCTCTTCAAGTATCTGATTTCGTGTGCTGTTTGCACGACACAGACGTGCAGGAGCTGGTCAAAATCGACATCATGCGGGACCGCCGGCTTGGTGGTAACAAAATCACATACGATCAAGATTACGAACGTTTACAGTACCGTCGAAATTTGATCAAATTCAAAATACTAAAACAGTTAAAGAATTCCGCGTCGGATACATTTAGCACGTATCTGCAACACAAACATCCGTATGCCCAAGCAAATAAAATGGTACTGTTGGCCAAACATCTGCGTTCCAACGGTATGACACATACGGATAATACGGATGTAAACATGACCGAGTTGTGCGACAAAGTGAAAAATATATTTTCGTATTTTCATTTTGGTCAGCACGTTATCAAACCATTGCAAGAATATCTGGCTAATGCTACTCACGATCAATTCTTCAAATTTGACGACAATCCCGACAAGTATGTCTGCACAATAAATTCTAACCCCCCAAATGGTTCAGTGTACACCAATAGCAGCGTAAGGTTACAATACATAGATGTCAATCAAAATTCGTTTGAGTATGATTTTTATTTCGAAGCAAGGGCTACACCAAATTGTGTCAAACTTGTTGAAATACTTGTGCAATGGAAAAACCATGTAACATCGCAGGTTCAAGCAAATGATTTACAAAGTGAAAATTTGTACGACATGTGTGTATATCTTGTACCTGATGTCCAAAATTCAGACGACAACGTCGCAGGCCCAATAAATATAAGCAGCTTGCAGATAGATTTCAATTCTCCATCTTTGCAACAAGTGATCATAAAAACAGGTGTGAATCAACCACGGGACATATGCAAAATGTTTGCATGCATTTTGGATCAACTAATTGTCGACGCACAAAAGATACACACAAACATTAGCAACGCGTACGCTGAATTTGACAAACTGTACCACTCCACGACGCATTTATTGGCATTTGAACTGGGACTGAATCAAAATATGCTAAAACTGGACAACAGCGATCAAACAGAAGACGCGTACGACGCTGTCACATTGGAGGACTTTCACAAGCTTTTACAGTATTTACAACAGTACACAGATGTGTTTACAGAGCAACTGGACAGAATACAGCAGCAATATACGGATCCGCACACCGACGAGCAGAAAGATGAATTTGTGACTCGTGTCTCACATAAATTGCAAAATGTCATAGCAACCGCTGGCGAGGATATTCTTGCCAGTTCGTTTGATATTGGCACATTTGTGGGTTTAATGCAAACCCTTGGGTCAATGATTTCCATGTACAAAACGCAATAAAATAATGTCAAAAATGTGTATTGTTTGTCTCGTGTCTTTCGCACAGAGCCCCTCTAGAAAATCCGTACAGTGTGCTTAGAATCCGTGTTGTGTATTTTGTGCGTCGAGCGTTTCATCAGCAGGCCTGTGCAACCAACCTGCGTGCTGTTGGCCCCTTTTTCAAACGGATTTGTGCAAGGCTTTGTGCAAGGCTTTGTGCAAGGCTTTGTGCAAGGCATTGTGATGTCTACGGACGTGTGCGGTTTTGGCGAAGTGTGGCACTTGGAAGACAAATGGCAGGATTTGGAACAGATCAAACCACATGCGACACTATCTGCTGTTGATGCACTGATTAATGCCCCGTCGCTGCTTGACTCAAACGGCCACACGTCACCACAGACGTCACACGACGTAGATTTACCCATATCGAACACGTGCACGCTCGACACGTTCCAAAACACCTTTTTGCGTGATGCGCACAAACAGGACGTTTGTTCTTCATGGATTGAGTCCCTGATGCACACGCCTACAATGTGTGCACAGCCGGCTGTGTGCACCTCTGCTGGTGATTTTTTGCTCGAGTCACCCGTGAAGCTTCAAGCAACGGCAGCAGACAAACTGGCAGAACCAACAGCGGAACAAACAGGCGCATTGAGTGGCAATATGGTGCCGCAGACCGATAACACGGAGACCTGCCAACGTCTTGAGGATTTGACACCCAATAGGTCCTCATCAACGGATAACACAACACTGCTTCCTGTGACCAATGACAAGGGCTTTGACAAATACGAACATAGCAACCATGGCAACCCTCAGAAACACACATCGATCACAGAAACACACATCGAGATATTTGCGACGCGTCATTTGGAAAACGCGCTACGGGACGACGCTGCGCTGTCCGGCATCGAATACGACGATCTGTGCACGTGGCACATCGGCTCGTGTCGGCTGCTGCTGACCCTGCAGACCCTACCCACGCGCAACGACTCCGAGCAGTGGAAACGCTTCATACGCAGTCTCAAATCGGCCGTTTTAAACTTTACGCCACCGGAGTTGCCCAAAAGTGTCGTTCCCAAGCCTATAGACTTGCATATGCGCCAATTGACATTCATGCAGACCAAATTCAGCAACTGCATGTTTGCAAAAGCCGGCGTGCTCCGCTGCACAAACGTAAAGCTTCGATTCTCGCAGCAGGCTCAGAGTTTGTCCCAGAAAGTCGGCGGGCTATTCAACGTCGTGCAGGTGCGCGAAAACGAACGGCTACATGACGTCAAGCTGCGGATACTCAACCGCTCCGGGCTACACATCTACGCCGGATCGTCGGTTATCAACTGTACGTTCTGCAGAGAGACCCAGACCAAGCAGGGCAACGTACTGTGCCATACGCTAGACATTGGGTTGAACGACCAAATCGACAAAGTCGTTGACTTTGATCGGATCTCCGCAACCGATGACCCGTACATCCTCGTCGACGCTCTTGCCCCTTCAGGACAGCAATTTGTCGAACCGACCGAAGACGACTTCCGACAACACCGCGCCGTGCGCAAACGACGCAAACTCGCCGAAAACGCCGCGTCTGCAAAACGCACAAGGGCCGCAAAAAACGCGCATGATTTGATCATTTATTTCAAAGCACTGCTGCAGCAGGAGGTGCTCTGCGCACTCACAAACCACTCCGGGAACAAACCGCAGTGTCAGCCGTATCTCAGTGTTACAAACGGTATCATAAATACTAATGCTGTCAAATGATACACCAACGCGCTGTCGCCTGCGTGAGCCAACTCCTGCAACGGATGCTCCTCGCAACCGAATGCCACGACACTGCTGAACAGCAACCCGACACCCGCAAGCAACATCAACGTCGGCACAAACCCAATGACTTGTAACCACAACGCAATCTCCGCCTCCTCGCCAAAAGGCCATGCTATCGAACGAGTCCACTGACCCAAACTAAGCTGACGCCGCTTGCGCTTGTGGTGACGCATACGTGCACT
>Ga0181574_10001239_pt1 | contig 23856 bp, 23 predicted proteins | sample 101ome_24_FD_145600 | JGI IMG/M metagenome (GOLD analysis project Ga0181574, IMG submission 145600) | Coastal salt marsh microbial communities from the Groves Creek Marsh, Skidaway Island, Georgia - 101410AT metaG (spades assembly) | ecosystem: Environmental > Aquatic > Marine > Intertidal zone... | reverse complement strand
GCGTGCTTGGAAGGATGACGACACGGATTGGGAGACCCTGGTGACCACACAACAAGCGCTTGCAGGGCGTTTGGTCAATCTTGGAGCAGCGTTGGTGCTTCCGGGCGACCCCGATTGGGTCGACCCTCCGGCAGGAAAGGACGACGTTACCGTTGTTCGTCGGCGAGCAGAGGGCGCGCCGCAATGATGACGACAACAGGGCAAACCTCCCAAGGGTTTGAATGAAAGAAGGTTGGTGGCTTGACAAGGAGGGATGCAATGACGCGAACACTCGTGCTCACGGTTGACCGAGACAACGATCTCGGCATCAAGACCTCCATACGCGGACCCGTGGTAGGGCGACGAAATGTGCTAACCGCAGCCCTCAAACTCGGTATTGCAGACCCAGAGGAAAGCGACACCAATGCCATCTTGGGGGCCCTAGCACAAAACGACCACCTCGTTGAGGCCAAAGGCGAAGAGGACGAAGTGGAAATCGCCATCCTGACCGGTGATGAGAAGGTTGGTGTTCGCTCGGACCGAGCCATTGCTGCCCAACTTGAAGAAGTGGTGTCGGCGTTCCAACCGGACCAAGCCATTCTGGTAACGGACGGGGCTGAGGACGAAAGCGTGCTTCCTATCATCACCTCTCAAGTCCGTATTGACTATGTTGAGAAGGTCATCGTTCGTCAGTCGAAAGGCATTGAAGGGACCTACTACTACATCGTGAAAGCCCTTGAAGACCCCAAATGGCGCTCAAAAATCATGATTCCCTTTGGCGCAGTCATGGCGATTTTGGGCTTGGGCATCATGCTGCCAAACGAAATTGGCGGTGTCGTTATCGGTGCTCTTCCGCTCGTGCTCGGCCTCTACATCTTCAGCAAAGGAGCGGGCATTGAGTCCACCGTGAACCGGGTGATTCAGGAAATGCGAGAAAACGCCGATGCAGCCATGTTTTCATCGTTGCTTTGGACCGCTACGCTGTTCAGTGCCATCTTTGCCGTGGCTGAAGGATGGCGTGCGTTTGGCTTGCTTGAGGCAACGGCGAACACGCAATCTGTCTTGTGGTTGAGTGTGATTCACTCATCGTTGGCATGGACGGTGATTGCGTTCCTTACCTCAACGGCAGGTTTCATGCTGTTGCGCCTCAAGCGCGGTTCGTTTTCTGGCAGTCTCATCGTGTTGAGTGTGTTTGGTATGGTGGTCTATTCCTTCCTCAATGCGGCGCTTGACATCGCCATTCGAGTTCTCAACGGAACCTCCTACGAATTTAGTGTGGAGATGATCCTCAACGACTTGACCACCCCTCTGATCTGGGTGGTGGTGTTGTGGATGGTCACCACCGTCGTGCGAACACTTCAGGCCAAGCAAGCTCAAGCCGACCGATATTGGGGCATCTGATCACAGCACGAAACGTGGTAGAACCCGGGCCATTGTGTTGTGACCCACGACACCTACGAGTGTACCATCATCGTCAACCACGCCAAGTTGGTTGAGGTCATGGGTCAACATCAGTGCACCGGCCTTGAGCAGAGGTGTTGAGGTTCTCACGGTCAGCGGGGGGTTGCTGAGCACCTGTTGGGCAGGAATGGAATGCATCCAAGCAATGTCTCTGTTCACGGCTTTTCTGCTGACCATTTTCAACAAATCCACCGCGTGGATTCGGCCGAGTGGTGCGCTGTCCTCATCGACGATGAAGAGGTGGTCCCAGTTGTTCCTCGTCATGGTATCCACGACATCGGCCATCGAGTCGGTGGCAAACATGGCGTGAGGTGTTTGCATCACTTGGCCGCACAGGACGTTTCGCGCTGCACGCGAGGACTCTGTCATCTTCGCAGTTTTTCTTGTAAAGGGTCGGCTCACCATGGTGTCTCAGCGGTGGCCGTCTGCCGACCTCTTTTGAACCCTTCCGAAATCAAGTCATGAGTTTCCGGAATTCGGAAAAGAAGCGGAGCAACCTAGCACGCATCCCCTCAAGAAATAAAATGAACAACGGTATGGTTGAGCCATGAGCCCGATTCCACAAGCCGAATTGACGGCGTTGAACTCCATGGACGGGTACGAACAAATGCTCGAAATTGACCGTCTTTGCCGGGCTTACAACACCGATGAGGCGACGGTTCGTGCTGCGATGGCACAAGTTGGCAACGCTCCCACAGCTGTTGAGCAACCAACCCAGCCGACATGGGACACGTCCCACAAGGCGTTGCCGTCCATTGAATCCGCTAGCGCCCCGTCATCGCCTACCGTGGTTGACAAGGGGCAATTTCGCTTTGAATACGATCCAACCCGTGAGGCAGCCAATCGTCGGGAACAGGTGAATCAAGCGATTCTTTGTTCTGCGTGCGGTGTCGCACTCGGTATACCAGACATCCGGCCGATCAAGGTAACATGCCCCGCCTGTCTGTTTGAGACAACCTACACCCAATGAGGGCGAGGTTGATGAACACCCGTTGACGACGACCTGTCATGGAGGGCACTTCCCCACGGCTTTGGCCCTATTCAGCCAACAACTCCCCGCTTCCTTTTCCATCGCAGGCCGTTCTCTACACCCCGAGGGCTGTCATCGACCTTCAGTTTCAAGGCGACGCCATGGTGGATGCCGACGGAGAGCTCGACCTTGATGGTCTTCGAGCATATGCTCGCCGATATGCTTCAGCCTCGGCAGATTTGGACACATTGTTGCAAGCCGACGGAAGCGAACCCCTCAGCGAACGTCGCCCACTGCTGCTTCAGGGTGAGTTGGCCAACCCGTACCGCCTTCAGGACATCGGCATGTCCACGATGCCTCTGTTACCCGTTCGCCTGGAAGGAGTTTGCAGGACATGGGCTGACGGTCTCGACCCTCGGGATGCATACCCCGGGGTCCACCATGTTACCTTGGCACGCACACCAGGTTGGTGGGAGTCATCCGTGATTGGGCTGGCAACCAAGGAGCAACTGAAGCAACTCCGGGAATGGCTGGACAACGGACAGCGGAACGCTTGGCGCCCCGTCAAACTGGGAGAGGGGGGGCTGCGAATGGAGCATGCAGACGTTGCCCCGCCGCTGAAAGACGACGTTGAATGGGACGGCGAGCACGAACGGGTTACTGTACCACCTCCACCGCCAACGGGTCCCTCAGTTTCGCTCGACATCCTTCTCGTTGTTGTCCATACACGACACGGTTGCTACAACCACCGTGGGAGACTCGCACGATGCGTCCACATCCAACAACGAGCGTTTCATGAGCAGTTGTTCAGAAAAGGCTCTTCATACCGTTGGGATGAAATCCTCACCCTACGGTAGGGTCACCGACGAAACACGTCCACGCGTTCTTCGCCCCAGACAATTTCCTGCACTTTCTGTAATCCAGCTCGCTCAAGGAGGTGGTCGCTGATGTTGGAAGGGACGGGTTCGGCGTGCTCAATTGCAGCATGGACAAGGAACACCTCGTCGACCAAGCCTTCATCCAAAAACCGGTGGATGGTGGTTGGTCCACCCTCGACCAGCACGCGTTGAATGTCTTGGTCACCCAACTGATTGAGGAGCGATCGGAGGCCCGAGAAGTCGCCTTGAACCAATCGGGTTTCGCCTTCATCGTTGAGCAGGGCAGCGTTGATGTTCACTCTTTCATTCGGGTCAATCACCACGCGGAGCGGTTGACGGGTGGTGGGCACAAAGCGAACGGTCAGGTGGGGGTCGTCCCGGTTGACCGTTTCAACACCTACCAGGACTGCATCACAGTCTCTTCGTAGTTCATGCACCTTTTCCAAGCAACCGTGGGAGGTAAACCGCCCTGCATCAAGCGAACGGTCGTCCACCGAGCCGTTAGCGTCTACAGCGATTTTGACGGTAATGAGTGGGCGCCTGTGTTCGCACCAATGCATGAATGCGTGCATTTGCTCTCGAGCTTCCGTTCTCATCAATCCGGTTCGAGTGGGGATACCAGCGTCGTTGAGCACACGGCATCCATTCCCCCTGACCGTGGGGTTGGGGTCGTCATGGGCGACCACGACTTCTTTGACGCCCGCCCACATCAAGGCCTCCGTGCAGGGGGGCGTGCGGCCGAAGTGGTTGCAGGGCTCCAAGGTCACATAGGCCGTTGAACCGTTCGGCGAGTGTCCTTTCTCCTCAGCGTCATGGATGGCCATCTGTTCGGCATGAAGGCCACCGAGGTGGTCGTGCCAGCCTTCAGCGATGACTTCGCCGTTTTTGACGAGCACACAACCGACGAGTGGATTCGGACTGACCTTCCCGCGACCACGCTCGGCCACCAACAGTGCTCGCTCCATGTAGGCGCGATCGTCATCACTCCATGCCTCGCCCACGAGCCTTCGAAACCACTTGGGTTCAAGACTGCTTGCATTGAATTATCTACCGTTTTGGGTCGAAAAGCCCAAAATATGCATAATGAATGATAATTTATGCAAATTAGTTATTTGCACGAGTTTGGGCTGAGGAGAAGGTTTCAAGCACCAATCAACCGTGTCATGACCATGCCAACACCGACCGACGGTGGCTTCTCCTCACCTCTTGTCTTTGAAGAAGACATGAGCACTCGACGGAAAAAGCGGGTTCACCGCCCGGTCTATGCCCCCGTTTTCACGCATCCGCCTTCAGATGCAGGTCAACCCGACAAAGTGTACTTGCTCGTCAACCCGCATTCGGGCAAACGCCGAGGGCGAACCATTGCACAAGCGGTAAAAATCAAACTTGAAGCCGCTGGCGTTGAAGTGGACGTATCGTATTCTGCATACAGCGGACATTTGGTGACTCTCTCCTCCTCACTCGTGTTAAACGAAGGCGAACTGATCGTTGCTGTGGGAGGTGATGGTACGCTGTGCGAGGTGATTTCCGGACGCATGCTGCTCAATCCAACCCGCCGTGAACGGTTTGCTATTGTCCCTGCAGGAACAGGAAATTCGCAAGCCCATGATCTCCGACTTTCTTCCCCCGACGAGGCTGTTGAAGCCATTCTCGGGGGTCATCATCAAGCATTGGACCTCGCAAAGGTCGAACTTACTGAGGGCTTGCCCGGTTCGGAAGGAGACCGCATTGTACGCTTCAGTCACAACCTTGTGACATGGGGACTCGGGGTTGATTCCAACATCCAAGCCGAGAAAATGCGCTGGATGGGTCCGTTGCGTTACGACGTCGGGATTCTCATGGCCATTTTGGCCAATCGAAAGCGGAGTGCGACCCTGACGATTGACGAAGAAACCCATACCGAAGATTTCACTCTTTTTCTCGTCCAAAACAGTCAAACAGGCGGCTCGTTGCTTCCACTGGCACCAGGGGCCTCGTTGGACGATGGCTTGATGGACATCGGGATATTGAAGCGCATGTCACGTCGCTCGGTGCTCAAAGCCTTTGGCATGCTCAAAAGCGAGGGACGCCATGTCTTCCATCCGAGCGTTGACTACCATCGCTTCTCAACCCTCTGTATTGAAACCGAACAGCCCACGGCCATCAATGTCGATGGCGAAAACCTCGGCTCAACGCCGTTGAAGATGGAAGTGCTCAAGCACGCCGTTGACATCGTTGTCCCCGCTCAGAACGAAAAGTCCGAGAAATCCTCTTCCTCCTCATCGTAGGACTGGGGTGCAGGAGCCTGTTCGACAGGTTCCGCTTTCTTGACTGCCTTGCGCCGGCGAACCGGAGGTTTTCTCGTTGGTTCTTCTTGTTGCTTTGGAGGTCCACCGACGTTGCTTGATTGTCTTGAAGGAGGAGATGATTCGCGTTGTTGGGAAATGGAGGGGGGCAGTGATGATGTGGGGGTTTTCTCCTCCTGCATCCTGTCCATGTTTTCGGCTGCTTCGGTGACCACGACCGAGCTCTTTCTGCCGACAGGGGCGGCTCCACCGGGTCCCTGTGAGGTGGAGGTGGATGCCAACACCGAATCCAGGTCAAATCCTCCCATCGGGCTTTCGTCTTTCGCCGGAGAGGAAGGTGATCTTTCCTTCTTTGTTTCCTTCGAACGCTCTTTGTCCATTCGTGCTTTGCGTTCAGTGGGTGATTCCATACCTGCCTTCTTGGCGGCTTTTGCGTCCGATTTCACACTGGCGGCTTTCTTCATACCGTCCGCTCCAATCAGTGTTTGCATCGACTTGCTGGCTGACTTCATGACCATGCCTCTCGAGACGACGAACAGTCCAACGGCACCGCCGAGGCCGCTTGCGAGGAAGAACATGATGAACGCTCCTCTGCCGAGGAGGGGAACGTCTCCGTGAACCCATTCATCGTCGGCTTCTCCGGATGCAGAGACCGATGCTCCGTCAAGCGTAATACCCGTCACGAGGACATACAGGTCTTCGCGATTGTTGACCGATTTCACCATCAATGAGCAATCGTTGGTGGCCGTGTGCCAATCTTTTAGATAGCCGATAGGATTGTTTCCGTCGCCCTCTTGAGACACCATGTAACCGTGAATGGTAACGGGTTGGTGCCATTCATTCAGCGATGTCATCCCGTCAAGTACGTTCTCGGAGGTCGGGATCAATCCGAGGACAAACCACTTGGTCTCGCTGTCTGAATCCACCTTTTCCAAATTCACAGAGCCTGCACCGGTCTTTGGATACAGCGGCTCAAACCAATTTTTCACATCGATTCGAGCACCTTCTCCTTCGTTGACTGCGGCAGCATCGCTGAACGACATGGCATGGATGGCGACAGCCGTGGTGACGCCGAAGTCGAGGTTTCGAGCCATGTCACTGTGGTCGTCATAGAATTGGCTGGCTGCCAAATAGCCAGTGAATGATACGGGAGAACCTGTGCTCTCGTCAAGCTCACCACCTTCTGAGCCAGGTGTGCAACCCACGGGAATGACGTTGGTGGTGGTGGATTGGCCGGAGAGACCACTCTTCACGGCGGTGTTCTCCATCGAAAAGTCCACGCTCACGGCATCGGAACCGCTGCCCCAATTGGCGGTGGAAGGTCCGGTACAACCAGCGAGAAGCATGCTGGCAACGAGACAGAGGGCGAGCAGACCTCGGCGCATGGAAGGATTAGGGAGGGCCGAGTTTGTCAAGTCTTCCCTGTTGATGAACGAAGGGTTTGGTGGCGCAGTCGGAGAGATTTGAACTCCCGAGTCACGGGGACACCGGATTTCAAATCCGGCGCAATACCAGGCTATGCGACGACTGCTTCATGCCGACCGAAGGGCTCCCGTTTTTTCTGCTTTCGCTCAGGGAATCTTCCTTCGTTGACGCCACGCCATCGTCGCAACAGCGAACATCGTAGTCAAAACCGCCATGAAGACCGGCGCGGCTGGGATGGTCTCGGTTTGATAGCCGCCGAGCTGTTCTCGCTCGAGAAGTTCTCGAATGTCTGCGGCCATGTCTTCAGGGCGCCAATCATCGCCGGTCCATGCGACGACAGGTTCACGATTTGAATTCACGATGTAGGTAATGGTTGAGTGACCGACGTTGTACTCTTCCGAGGTTTCAGCAACGCAGGTAAGTTGGTCACCTTCGTCCCATGTGTATCCAGCATCGCACATGCAGTGCTTTCCCTCACCGCTTCCCATGTGCCAACCGTGGCCGTTGCAGATCTCTTCGTTGGTTTCACTTTGAACAGGTGATGGGAGGGTGCTGACATTCACCGATGAAGGAGCCCATGCAACATGGTGGGGGCTGGTGACGTCATCCATGCCGACGGGAGAGGAGTCCCAAACGGCTTGTGATTCGTTCCAGACGTACAGGTTCCACCACCAGGAAAAATCCTCTGGTGCTGAGACATCATCGATGGAAGTAAGGTAGTGGCCGTAGGTACTGTCTTCGATGGTGACGTTGACATCGTTTGCTCCAAGGGCAGCCTTCGTGAGGTGATAGGCCGTCAATTCCTGAACTTCAACCACCACAGGCGTTGTCTGATTTGGCCATTGAACGGTCATGCTCATCGCCACGGCTTGATTGGGTTCGGGAAGCGATGAACGGTTTCCAGTCGATGGCAACCACGCCAAGTGAGGTTGTTCCAAGACATCGACATCGTCCATGCCGACCTCACTCGCTTGCCAAGCACTTGCTGATTCATTCCAAAGGTTCAGTTCCCAATACCAAGACCCGTCATTTGGTGAATCCGTGCCGTTGATGCCGATCAGCATGCGGCCGAATTCGCTGGTTGACACGTTCACACTCCAATTTGCCTGTTCGGCCATGAGCGTTGTCGCTGTACCACCATTGAGGGCAAACATGTGCTGCTGGCTTGAATTGTTCAAGTCCACCACCGTTAGCGAGGCTTCTCCAGGTTGATAGGCCATCACGTGTGCATCAATGACGGCTTTCTGAACCACGAGACCAAAGGTCGCCCATACAGGTTCAAGTTCTTCAACCGTTCCTGTGAGATGCTGCCACTCCACATCGTGAAGTTCCGTGTATGCCTTCAGCACCTCGGGTGTGTCATGTTCAGGGTCAACGCTGATGGAGACGAACGTCACGTCTTCCCGTTCCCGGTCTGATAACTCCAATTCGGTAGATTTCAGCGATTGGGTGATGACAGGGCAGACATCAGGGCATCGTGTAAACATGAACGAGACGACCACGATGTCGTCGTTATCCGCATCAAAGACGAACACGTCACCGTGTTGGTTGGTGAGTTGAAAATTCTCAACGGGTCCCCGAGCCAGTTGGCTGCCTTTGTAGGCTTGAACGGGTGCGAGAAGAAACAGTGCCAACACGATGAGTGTGAACCATTTGCGTGCTTTCATGAATCTCTGTCCTTAAGGCTTGGTTGCGTAGGCATCCGAGAACGGCGTGCACCATGCGGGAAGGTCTCCTACCGCTCCAGGGTTGGATAAACCGATGCCCCAAAGCATGAGCAGGACGAACAATACAGGGAAAAGAGCAGTTCGAGTGTAGATTCGTGGGTCTCCTTTCAAGTGCATGAAATAAGCAGCAATACCGTATCCTTTGATGATACCAACACCGATCAAGATCGCCCAAACGGCATACAAGGTGATTTCGATGTCTGTTCCGGGAATGGTTTCGAAGAAAACGGCGGCCACTTCAAACAACGTGAAGAACATCAAAATGACGAAGTTCCAAAAGTAGATGTCGTAGTTACCGGGTAGTTTCTCAACAATTGATTCAAAGATTCCAGATGTTTCATGTTCTCCCATAGTCTCACCTCAATACAGATAGAAGGCTGGGAAGATGACCACCCAAGCCAAGTCGACAAAGTGCCAGTACAGGCCGAAGTATTCAATGCCCTGCCCGTTCTTTTCGTCGTAGCCAACGGTATCGGCTTTGAAAATCAAGTAGAGCATCACCAGCAAACCGATGAACACGTGCAGGCCGTGAGCGCCGGTGGAGATGTAGAAGATGGAACCGGCTTGCGTACCGATGGTGAAGCCTTCTGCAACCAAGTGACTCCACTCAATGAGCTTCAACACGATGAACATTGAACCGAGCAGGAAGGTGGCGATGAGGTAGTTGCGTACTGCGGTCTTTTGGTCGGGCAGGAGTTTGCCCATGAAGCCCGTTGGTGCTTCCCAATCCTTCGCCTTGGCGGTCTTAAGGGCCAACACGATGGTGTAGGAGGAGATGATGAGCGCAAAGGTGTTGATGGCGCCCGGCAGGAGGGTCATGAAATCTCCGTGTCCACCGAGGCCGTCCAGCGTTCCACCGTTGGGCCGCAGGAAGTCAGATGCGGTGAGCATGTTGATTTGGTATTCGAACACCTCTGGCGATACTTCCACCAAACAGTTTTCGTTTTCGTTCGCAACTTGCCAACCCGTACACCATTCTGTCCGCATACGAAGGTAGGAGGAGAAGAACGTGGCGAACACCATGACTTCCGACATGATGAACACCCAAAGACCCGCTTTGCGGATGTGCTGGCCCTCAAACGGGTCGGAGGTTGCAATCTGCTCGTGGTTGCCAATAAACGGAAGATCTTCTCTCCACCAGTTGGCGACACCGGCAGTCACGATGACAAGTCCGAGCATACTCAATCCCAGGTCGGCGATGTTGGCCTCCGTGCCGTCAAGCATGTTCCCTAGTGCGTTTTGGAAGGCAGGGAATCCCATTAGGAAGAGCATGATACCCAGCGAGAAAACGATGGGTGAACCTGAGCCGTGATGCTCGTGGTCGTCTCCGCCGTAGCCGTGGTCGTCATGCCCGGCGTCATCCGGGTAGATTGAATTGAGGAATCCACCGAGACCGATGAAAGCCGCATAAGTCAGGCACATCAACAAGATTGTGATGCCCGCCGTACGCCATGTAAGGTACGACAAGTGCGTATCGACCTTGTGCTCATAGGCTTCTTCCTTGGCCGTTTTCAAATCTTTCAATTCTTCAGAAGTGGTGCTGTTATCGGCCTCGGCGATGTTGTAGGCCTCCTTCTTTTTCTCGTAATCGTACTTTGCATCTTCCCATTCGTGATGCTTCATGTTGGCCACGCCGACGCCCATGCTGGCAAAGGCGAGGATGCCAACCGTCAGGAAGAGGCCGCCCATCAGGACAGCTCGCATCCAGATGCTGTTTTCCACATGTGCTTCGCCGCCGCTCATTCTTCCGCCCCCTTTGCTTCCGCTTTCCACAACTTATCGCTGAGGGAAGTCCCCTCCTCTTTGTGGTGCCCGTAGAGTTCGTTCATGTCATGCTGCGTTGGAATGTCGTGGAAAGATGGAGTAGGTGGTGGCGAGGTGGTTGACCATTCAAGGGACCATCCGCCCCATGGGTCCTTACCAACGGGTTCACCACGTCGTGCTGAGTAGAGGATGTTCCAGACCAGCAACAACTGGCTGATACCGAAGATGAAGGCGAAGGTTGACACTGCCATGTTGTACTCGGCAAATCCAGACTCAACCGTGTAGGTGTGTGTTCGTCGAGGCATGCCGTTGATACCGAGGGCGTGCATGGGCCAAAACGCTGCGTTGTAGGAGGCAAAGCCGATGAGGAAATGCCAGAGGCCAAGTGTTTCGTTGAGTTTGCGCCCAGTGGCCTTTGGGTACCAATAGTAGATTGCGGAGAAGAGCGCAAAGACCGTACCGCCAATAAACACGTAGTGGAAGTGAGCGACCACGAAGTAAGAATCGTGGAAGTGAATGTCAAGTCCAGCCACGGGGAAGAACATGCCTGAGATGCCACCGAGGGTGAAGGTCACGAGGAAACCAAGCGACCACAGTGTGTGGGTTTTCATGACCAGGGAACCTCCCCATAGCGTTGCAAGCCAGTTGAAGATTTTCGCACCCGTCGGGATAGCCACGAGCATGGTCGTGATCATGAAGGCGGCTCGCCAGAAGGGGTCCATGCCCGAGGTGAGCATGTGGTGGCCCCAGACGATGAAGCCGACAACACCGATACCGGCCATGGCCAACACCATCGACTTGTAGCCGAAAATGGAGCGGCGAGCCGAGGTTGCCAACACTTCGGAGACGATACCGAAGGCGGGGACAATCACCACGTACACTTCGGGGTGGCCGAAGAACCAGAACAGATGCTGGAAGAGCAGCGGATCGCCGCCTGCCACGAAGAATTGCGTACCAATGGTGTGGTCAAACAGAAGGAAGGCGACACCGATAATTAGAGCAGGCAAGGACATGAAGAGCATGAACACGCTGATGAAGACCGACCAGGTAAACAAGGGCATCTTCATCCACGTCACGCCGGGTGCACGCATGGTGAACACCGTGGTGATGAAGTTCACACCACCCAAGGTTGAGGAAGCACCGAGCATGAGCATACCTGAAATGAACGCTGTTGTTCCTGGGTTCGAACCGTAATCCGCCATCGTGGATCCGAGGTTGGACTCGGTCAGCGAGGAGTATGGAGGATACATCACCCATGTGATATCCGCACCTTCACCGGACCAAATGCCAGTGAAGATGAGCGGGGCAGAGAACACGAGCAGCCACAAGCCCATGGCGTTGATGCGTGGGAACGCCAAATCCTTGGCTCCGATTTGGAGCGGCAAAACATAGTTCATGAATCCTGCAATCATGGGCATGGCGGCCAAGAAAATCATGGTCGTACCGTGCAGGGTGAAGAAGGAGTTGTATTCGTCATAGGTGAGGAAATCGTTCTCAGGCAGGGCCAGTTGCACTCGGAACAGCAAGGCGAGGAGACCGCCAACCAAGAAAAAGAAGAATCCGAACAGGAAGTACATGATGCCGACTTCTTTGTGGTCTGTCGTGGTCAACCAAGGCTTGAGGAAGCCCCAGAAACGCTCCATGGTGAAGGTCTCGGGGGAGCGTCGGTAGAACACCCAGAGCACACCGACGAAGATAAGACCAGCAGCCAAGCCAATCGAGGTCAGGAAGATGATGAGGGCGCTGGCGCTGGGAGCAACAGACCCTGCGTTGATGCCTGGAATGTTCAGGACCACGCTGTTCCAGTAGTCGCCACCAGATCCGGCACCACCGTTAACGGCGTTACCATACACGGTCATCTCGACATTGAGGTCGTCTGCCGCTGGAGCCGTCCATTCAAAGGTCCAAGAGCGAACCGTATTGCCTTCGGATGTGTGGGTGAGGCCACCGTCCATGATGTGGCCTTGAGTTTCTGGTACGGCGACAACATCACCGTGCGAGACGAGAATACGGTATCCACCAGCGTGACCGTTCCAGTCGTCGCCACCGTCGTCGTACAGGGTCATGACATCGTTGACGACGGTCACGGTGAACGTGTAGGTCTCGCTAGCGTTGTAACTCGAAGGCAAACCGTCCACCAGCACCGTCGTGTCTGGGGAGGCGCCGCCGTGACAGGTACATCCTTGGTCACCGGCAGAGCCGATGCCCGTTGGAGCTGCGGTGAATTGAGGTGCTGCCATCAAGGCGATCAGCAATACACCAAGGAGGGCCGCTGCTCGACCGCGCATCAGTAATCACCTCCACTTGAGCCATCTGAAGTCTTTTTTACACCCTTGTCGGTGGTGCAATCCATTCCTTCGGCTGCTACGATGGTGACTTCACCAACCATCATTGAGTGTTGGTTGCCACAATACTCTGCGCAGCGGATGGGGAAGGTGCCGGGGTCATCGGCCATGACGGTCATGTAGGTGCCACCTTCAATGCCAGGCACGAGGTCTTCCTTCACACCCCACTCAGGGAGCCAAAACGAGTGCTGAACGCCAACATAATTCGGGTTGGAGTCGTCGTGGTTTCTGGAATGCATCTCAAACACCACTTGCGTGTCGCAAGGCAAAATCATCGGTTCGCTAAGGGCGGAAGAGAAGACGTGATTGTTAGGAATGTGCATCCAGGTGTGGAGAATGTTTCCTTCAGCATCGGTGACTTCAACCGTTGAAAACAAGTAACTGTTGTACGCTTTGTTCAAGTCCTCATCGTCCACTTCACCGATTCCAGTGAGCGGGTCAATGAAAAACTCGCCTGAAGAATCTCCTTTGTTGTATGTCACGTTGACGGCGGCTTCGTTGGTGCTGACCACATTGAATTGATCGGAAGTCCATGTCACATCAATGCCCGTGACGGATGGGTCGTCTTCCCAAGTGAGGCTGTCGGTGTATTTGTACTCCCAGAACCATTGTTTTCCGGTGATTTCCATGTTGTGGACATCTTCGCCTTCTGGGTCAAAATCCCACACGGCTGCGTTCGACGAGAGTGCGAGGACGACCAACCATGCAACAATCACGGTTGGAAGGACGTAGAAGAACACCTCTAGCGTCGTGTGATGGCGATCAACGGGGAAGGAACCAACTTCGATATGGTCAATGTGAGTTGTATCGGGCTCAACACCGTCTCGGTAGCGAAGCATGGCCAGGAACATCCAACCAAAGGTAAAGATTCCAACCAAAATGGACCAAAACATGAACTTATCATAGAGAACAGTGAATACCGTATCTTCTGCTACCATGCAACCACCCTGTTTGACCGGCCGTGTAGCCCCCCCTTAAGCGTTTGTCGCTGGGGGTTAGAATCGGGTCTCCTTCGCCCTGTCGCCCAGCGAGCGGGTATGCGTTTTTTTCGCGATTTTTTGGCACTGAATTTGAACGATTCAAACACCACTTCCAACCTCATCATTCTGTGCCGTGCGATGCTACTTGAACCCCCCGCGGCGAAGGTTATTTATCAGCGGTTAAACTTCTCTTTCCTCTTGTTCTTGGCTGTCGTAGGCGCCATCAAAACGAACATTCATGATGGTCAGGCATGAGGCGATATCGTGCACCCTACTCACCTCGTTTCGTGGAGGCCTTGTTGTGCCAAGTGATGCCTCTCGAGGGCGTGGTCGTGGTTCCTCAAATGCTGAAGAGCGATGGCACAGGGCAGCCCAAGCACTGGCCCACGGGCGTCAGCGAAACCGAGACGTTGGTGCAGCGATTCTGGTTGAGGGTCGTCGAGACCGTCTGGCTCTTGAACGGCTTGGATTCACCGGCCCCATCGAGGTGCTCAACCGTGGGTGGCCAGTGGACAACGTTCTGGTTTTTTTGGTAGAATCCTACGGCCGCAGGTCCGAAGCCGACGGCGATGCAAGTGTGATTCTGCTGATGGATTGGGACCGAACAGGGGGTCGCCTTCAAGCACAATGCCGTCGAAATTTGGAATCGCTGGATGTCTGCTTTGACGAGCACCTTCGTTCAACCTTGATGGTGTGCCTCAAGCCAGAGACGCGTGTGGTTGAGGGCCTTTCAGGGCTCATCGATGCGTTGGGTCCATTGATTGACCAATACGACGACAACTTCCTCAACGATCTCGGGCAGGGGAAGGAAATGCATCTTCCTTGACGGTATTGAGTACCACATGGGTGTATGATCGAGCAACGCCGTCAAGCGTGAACACGGTCTTTGTAAGGTTGTCGAGATCGTTGCGGTCCCGAACCCTAGCAAGAACGATGGAATCCCAATCTCCAGTCACGTCGTACACGGCAAAAACGCGCGGGTCAGCAGCGATTTTTTGTTGAACATCGATCATTCGACCCTTGACAATTCGTAAGCCAGCCATGATGGTCATGTTCCATCCCAACTGCTGCGGGTCAAGCACGACGCTGTATCCCTCAATCACACCTTCATCCTCTAGACGACGTAGGCGATTGGTGACCGTTCCTTGAGCAACACCGAGGCTGCGGGCGAGGTGCCTGTGGCTCGAGCGTGCGTCTTCTTTGAGGAGGCGAAGCAAGGCAATGTCGATCTCGTCCAAGTCCATTGACATACCACAGAGAGTGGATGGATTTCAAGGCTTCATTCCTCTTCGTTGGAAGCGATTTCTACAACATCGTTGCTTTTTGGCGATTCCAACCACACATGTTGTCGCCAAGCGCCGAACCCGTCGACCTCAATGGACGCTTCGATGTGGCATTCGGCATCATGAAGTGTCTTGAAAGCGATGGTCAAATCGCCTTGTTCCTCTGGACTGAATGTTTTACGAGGCGGCCGTCCTTTGAACATCCACGGGGCTTGAATGTGCCATTGCGTGATACGGAAGCCTGCTTTTCCAGCGGTGATGGAGAGATGAACGACCCCCTCGTCATGTTCGCTCCAGTGGGCTTGCAACAGTGGAATGGATTGCTCACGGGTTCGAGAGGCGGTGACGATGCTCCACATCAACACGATGGCCAATGCGGTCAATATCACGGGAAGCCAAGCCTGCGTTGGCGTCAAATGAAGCGAAGGTGATGGCAAGCGATCGCTTTTGAGGACGAGCAACTCCAAATTTTCCGCACCTTCAGGACCTCCGAAAACGGCAATGGAATAGGACCATCCCGTTGGTTGGTGGATAAGGTCAACACCTGCCGCTATCAAGTGTTCTCCAGAGAGCATGGCCGTCATTTCGGTCGTGTTGTTGGCGAGGAGTGAAAATCCGACCTCAGGACGCAATTCGCGAACGAGGTTGGCCGTTGAACGCTGATGGTTGTCAACGGCTCGGTCTTCGGTGAGCACGAGGTACATCAGCGTCTGGTTTGAGAGATTGGTGGTTGGGGTAAGTGAGAGCTCAAAGGTGACAAATCGCACGTAATCCTCAGCTGCGACCACGTTCACCTTGCCGGTGATGGTCATGAGATCGTCGGATGAACGAAGGTGTTCCACGACCTGCTCTTCGGTCGTAGATTGATTGAGGCTGAAATGCTCTTGTCGGTACAATGCATCGTCTTTTGGCCATGAAGATCCAGAGGTTTCGCTCCAGGCCCACCAGGCCCACTCAACCGTATTGGAAGGGGGTGATGCCCTTGTTTCCAGCGACGTAGCGAGAAACACTTCGTGCAAGATCTCCATGTCCTCGCTGGGAACAGGAGCATGGGCGTATTTTGACCACGTCTCACCCGCAGCGCCAGCGCCTGTCACGGTCGCCAGCATCAAGATCGACAAGAGATAGGCAATCCACCGCCCGCTCATTCTTCCTCATCCCTCCACGGAATCACCAATTTTCGTCGCAACACGTTTTGTTCATTGACATCGATCATCAAGGTGACTCGCGCACCCAGCCAAACAGCAAGCGTTTCTTCCCCCCACGGGAACATGGTTCGGAATAAGAACGCCCCGCTCGGCAGGTCCTTCACGCCCGTTTCTTGCTCAAACTCTTCCATCAGCGGGGCCCACCCGCGCAAGAGGCGTACAAACATGGCTTCATCGATGTGCTCAACATTGGCGTTCAACCGGTCGCTGTAGGCGTAAATGGCCTCTTGTCGGGATCGCCATGACGCTTTCTTGAGCGTGAAGGCAGGCAACCCAACATGGGCGACACGCATGGGATGGAAGGTCCCACCAGGCCAGACATCCCCTTTCTTCGTTGGTGATTCGGGGTCAAAAAGTCGTTGCTTGACCATCGGCGGTGCGAGGTTCAGTCGTTTCCCACGCTGCCAAACAGAATAGGGCGACAGGTCCATGCCGTACAGGTCACTGACCGTTTTCATGACGTCCTCGTCAGCCAGGATCACCGAGTTGACGGTTGGTGTTGGAGGATGCTTAACCGTGGGGGTCCAATCCTCCGAGGTGCGAACAGCCCTTCTTGAGCGGTAGGTTTGTGCGACACCCCCTCCATCGTCACGGTGTTTGAGTTTCGCAACAAAGAACCCTCCCGTATCGTGGTCTTCATGCCACAAGCGGCGGCAGCGCTCGAGTTGTGCCTCTATACGGCGCTCTTGCTCCTCGTCTCCAAGGCCTTGTTTGATGCGTTCGCTCGGTGGAAGGTGATGCGGTCCAAAAAACGGGAGTGAAGCCGCCTCTTCAACGGTGACTTGCTCCCCCTCTTCGTTGAGGAAGGGCCAACGGGCAAGCCCGGGATGAAGGGTTAATTCCTCAACATGAATCGCCTCCAGTTCAAGATAGGGACAGCGTCGCAGCAATTCCGCCACCACCGCTTCGTTCTCGATCGGGTCAATGCTGCAAGTCGAGTAGACAAAGGTCCCCCCGGGGACCAACAGGGAGGCCCCGCGAGCGGCAATCTCAACTTGCATGTTGAACATCTTCCTCCCTTCCTTGGGTGTCCAATCCCACCAGACATCTCTGTTCTTTCTTGTCGTGGCAGTGCCCGTGCACGGCACATCAGCAACCACCACATCAAATCCCGGTGGGGGCAGGCGAGCAAAGTGGCGACCATCGTGTTGTGTGACCACGACGTTGGCAAGCCCAAGACGACTCCGGTTGCTCACCAGCATGTTGAGCCGTCCAGAAACCGGCTCGTTGGCCACCACGACTCCGTTGGGATGAAGCAGTTCGCCAAGTTGTGTGGTTTTCGAACCGGGTGCTGCGCACATGTCAAGAGCGAGGGTCTCTTGATTTGCTTCGAGCAAACGAACTGGAAGCATGCTGGCTGCCTCCTGCCTGGTGATGCGCCCAGTTTCGTGCAGAATGGCCATCAATCGTTGGGCATCTCCCGTGGCTTTGCCTCTTCCAAACGGCATGACAAAGGCGGTTTCATCGGGCATCCAGGGAATCGGTACAGCGCCGAGAGCCTTCACCTGTTCAACGGTCCACGACCGGTCGGGGCGGTGGATACTGATTCTGAATGTTTCAGGAAGCGGTTCAAGCGCCTTATCGAGCCATGACGATGGCGTTCTTCCAAGGGCTTCTACCAGTGCAAGAAGCGAAGAGGATTGAGCGAAAAGCCGTCGCTCTTCTTCGGCATCCGAGCTTCCCCTCACGGGACTTCGTTGCTGGTGGTCTCTTTGGGTCTTCCGCCATCATCAAAAGATGCCTCGTGGTGTTGGGTACCATGCTGGCGGACGGGGCTGCTTGGTATCTGCCGTCGCTGGTCCTCGCAACCCTCGCATGGACGGGGGCTTTTCACATCGACCCAATGCTGCGGGACCGCCCTTGGCTTCGTCGACTCTACTGGTGGCTTCCACCGGTGCTCGTCGCAGGGCTGTTGCTGAACCGTGCCATCTCACTCTTGTCCCTTGACCCTGCACACAACGAGGTTGCCCTCATGCTTTCCGACACGTCCGGAATTAGCGAGCGTCTTCAGGTGCTGTTCACGGGTCATGGAGCCATCGAGGGTGCGTTGTTGGCTCTGTTGCTGTTTGCGTTGGGGGCCCATCGCCTCCCCAGTCTTCGCCAAACCAGTGATTCAACGAAGGCGTTCGTTCGGGTCCGGTTGATGGTTCACAACGGGTTCTGGGTCTTGCTCTTGATGTTGCTTCTGCTCTCCATGGACGCCCACACCTCCCTCGAAACGCTTCCATCTGATCCCACCGTGACCATCGCATCGTGGATGAAGTTGGGGTGGGTGGTTCTGTTCACGGTGTTGATCTTGATGTCAGGTGAATTGATTGCCTCCACCTCACACATGGCGTTGAATCACGAAACGACCCTCCTCTTTCAACGAGCGACGCTCAAAATTTCTCTAGCCCTTCCCCTTTGCTGGTGGGCGGTGCTTCAAACTGAGGTGTTCACAGATGATTGGTGGTCAAGACCCTCTCAACGGTCGCTGGACCATGCTGCATTGGTTGTGGTTGCTTACAGCACCCTTGTGGGATGGTCCTACGCTCCGCTTACAAGAACCGAGGGCCGGTTCTCCCATCACGTTCACAACAGCACGACCTTGGCGCTGGGGCTTGTGGTGATGGCCTGCGTTCTTTTTGCTGGTGCACGGGATGTTGCTCTCCAGATTCCCGTGGTTGGCGACGGTTGGGTCTCGGCTTCCGTTGCTTGGCGCTTGACGGCGACGACGATGCTCGTGGGAGGGGTGTTGATGCTCTTGCCTTCCGTGGGCTACGACGCAGCCCATCGTCCTGAAAGTTGGTGGTTTCGAGTGGGCGTCCTGCTTACGCTGAGCGTCGGAAGTGCCATCTCGTCCTTTGTTTGGATCTTGTTACCAAGCCTGCTTCTGGCCAGTTCCATCTTGCTGCTCTTGCCGTGGCTTGTGGAAGTTACCCATCTTGGACCTCCCTTGAGGTGGAGCATCGTTGGTTTCATCACGTTGAGTTTTCTCTTTGTCTTGGCCGCGGATTCACCCCGTGCTGCGTTGATTGCTGCTGTGGTCATCTCTGCCCTTTGCAGGGCCACAGAATACGGATTTGTTCACCGTTGGGCCTCGAGTTTATCGGACCAAAAGTCCCTGTAGAGCCTTGTCTTTGTCGCGTTCTTTAAAGGTGAACCGTGAAAGGCCGAAACGGAATCTTCGGATTTCAGGGATGGGACCCACATGGCACGAGCCTTCCGCGCAGGCGTTGAACCAACACGAAAAGTCAGAATGCCGCTCCGAAGAAGGCTTTGGCAGCCCGTACGTGACCTTGCATCACTTACCACGAGAGCCGAACGAGTCGGTCAACAGATGGGGCCGTTGGTCGAAGTTCCCGCTCTGGTCCGCATCGAGAATGAACATTGGATCTTCGAACGGATTGAGGAAAGCACGCTTTACAACCTCACGCATCGGCTGGTTCTTCACACTGAACGAGGCGAGGAAGTCTTGGGCGTGACAGAGGACTTTTCAACCGCTTTGGAAGTTGCCAAGTGCATGGCGGAGAACGACCAGCGCGTGGTAATGATCCAAGCGATTTGAGTCTCAGAAGAGGTTCATGATGGCTTGGACAACGCCTTCGTTGACCAAGTAAAAGAAGCCACCGAGAAGGATGCACGCAGCGTACACTTGAGCGGGCGTGATCTTCCAAGACTCCTCAGATTCTTCGTCGAAATAACGAATCAAACCAGCTGCTTGTTGAATGCCGCTGCCGTCATTTTTCTTCTTTGCCGCCATGTGGACCGTTCTTGGCGAGCGACCTCCCCCTTATGAACGCGACGCGGAATCTATTCTTCCTCACCGGCTCCAGAACTAAGGTCAACAAACGGGATGTCCTCTTCCTCTAGCAACGCCGCAGCCTCTTGATTTGCGGGCTTTACCGGGCCGTCATGCAGGATGCTTGTACCTTCCTCGGTCGCAAAGCGCTGCTCCGGTGCGTGAACAAATGCCCGTTCTGCTCTCGGGTCAAGGTGGATAAGCGTGGCTTCCATCCGAGCCAATGCGCGTTCAACCCCGGGCGCATTGTCTTCGGAGAGGGCTTGTTTTGCCATGTGCGTGTCTTCATTAAAGGCTTCAATCCATCCCTTCGCACCCTCGTTTTCCTCAACCGATGCCAGGATGGCTTCCCCCCGCAAGACCATGCGTTCAATGACCTCGTTCAAATCGGCTCGGGCAACGTCGCGTAGCGATTTCCACAAGCGTTCGTTTTCCTTCAACGTCATCGAAGGGTGATGGCGTCGCAGAAACCGTTCGGCCGATCCGGAATGGGCCATCTCCCACGGCGGTTGGCCAAGCGAACTGTGAATGTCGAGGACCAGGCGCGCACGAACAGCCAACGGGCCGGTGAGGGTGAGAATGTTGAGGTAACCCGAGTTGAACAGACCGAATCCCCAATAGGGTCGCGATTGAAGTTCAACGTTGAGCTCGCTGCTCTGTGTTTCAAGGGTCCACCGTTGTTCGTTGTACCCCGGTGGTTCGCTGAACGAGGGCGTTTCGGGGTGAGCCAAGTGGGCGAGCAAGGCCTGAGCAACCTCGCCGAGGTAGACCACGCTGGAAGGACCCTGGAAGTGACGACTTCGAAGAAGTTGGGTGCCAGAATCCATTCTGTGTGAAGCCTCCGCCCTGCGGACTTGGGCAACCAATACACAGCTGTCAGGGTTGAGAATATCTTCCATCACGATTCCTCTTCCGTGTCCGCTAATGGCATCGCATGCTTCTGTTGTCCTTCAGAAGCCCACGCTTGGTCGCATGCGTCATGACGAGGTTGGGGTTTGAACAACTCGCCGAAGTAGAGAGGTGGAGGGGTCTCCCTCCACCGACGCTGCAGACCGTCCATGGAAGTTGCACACCGCTAGCACACATGAAGAAACCGCTTCCTAGGTTCATTGGAATTGGGAGGAAGGTTCAAGTTAGGGCAGACACATCCTATCAACGGTGAAACAATGGCTGGGAAAGGCAACACTTCGGACATCACCTCGCTTCCAGGCGTCGGTGCAGCAACGGCAAAGAAACTGAACGATGCGAAGTTCAATACCGTCGCAAAAATCGCTAAGGCGAGCGCAAAAGACCTGCAAAAAGCCGGCTTGACGGTCGCTGTTGCCAAGAAGGTCCTTGTTGCTGCTAAGGCCGCTTCAGCCACGAAAGCGGCGGCAACAAACACCGCTAAGAAAGCAAGCTCGGCGGCAAAGAAGGCCGCATCAAAAACCGGTGCTGCCGCAAAGAAAGCAGGCGGGAAAGCCAAGAGTTCAGCCAAAAAGGCCGCCAAGTCGACCAAGGAAGCGACCAACAAAGCGGTTGTAAAAGGTCAGAAGGTGGCTGAAGATGTGGTTGAGAAGACCAAAACCGGTAAAACCGGTCTGAAAACCAAGAAGGAAAAAGATCGCAAAGGCTCCACCATCAGCGTTCCGCGTTCAGTGAGTGACATGCCTTGGTTCAACAAGAAGTGATCTTCGCCGCTAGGTTTGAAGACCGTCTTTGTTCATCTTCCTGCATGCCTCGACGGAAGTATGGACGCCTTCGCAAGACCGTTGAGCAACCGCCTAAGGGCAACTGTTCCCGCTGTAGGTCTGGAAAACACTGTCCTATTGACGGGCATCAAGGTCAAACGGTTTCACCCCACCGTCAGTGGTCAGGCCCGGAACGGGTGACGAAGCGGAAAAAATCCACGTCATAATTCGAGAATACCCGCACTGCTCGTGGACGGTGTCGTTTCCTCGAGCGCCGTTGATTCATGGGGCGTTTCATCCATGTCTTCTCGCAGTGATTGGGCTCTGTGGTACACTTCTCTGAGCGTTTGATCGGAAATTTCGAGATACACTCTCGTGGTAGCGATGGTGGCGTGGCCCATCAGGCGCTGAATGGTGACCAGATCAGCTCCTCGCTCAAGCAACCCTGTGGCGAAGTTGTGCCGAAGCACGTGGGGGGTCAACTTCCCTTTGGGCAGACCCGCCTGTTCTCCAAGAGCATCCATCATACGTTGTACGCCGCGGGATTGAAGGCGACGGCCACGGCGGTTCACGAAACAAGCTCCTTCTCCGTCTTCACAGAGCACGCTGCGTATTGGAAGCCAAGCCTGCAGGCGTTCAATGGTCCGTTTGGTGAACAAGACCAATCGGTCTTTGTCGCCTTTACCCCCCAAAATCCGAGCCGATTCATCATCAAAATCAACGTCCTCAAGATTGAGTGCACACACTTCGCTGACCCGCATACCGGTGTCCAGCATCATGGTGACCACGAGTGCTGCCGCAGGGTCCTCGCTCTTCATTGCGACCTCAAGCACCGAGGTGAGCTCACGTTTGGTAAGCGTTCGTGGCAGTCGCTTTCCGGTTCGAGCGCGTTGTAAATGATCCGGCCACATCAGCCCTAACCATTTGATGAAGTGACGTGCTGCAGCGATGCGGGCATTGTATGTCGTTGGCCGAAGGCCAGCAATACTGTGAGCCCAAATGTCCAAGCGTCCGTTCATCGGCTCCATCCGATGGGCGAGGTCTTCAATCGACATCGATTCATACGCTGATTCGTCGAGAATATCTTCGGAAGGCAGCGCCGTTTCCACAAGCGGCCTGAGCCCATAGAAGTAGGATTTCTGCGTGTTCTCGGATTTGTTTTCTGCTTGCAACTGGCGCTGATAGGCTGAGAGCCAGGGCAGATGTCGGAGATGAATCAATCGAGCGGGAAGTTTGAGATCCGATTCCTCAACGAGGCGACGCTGGCTTGGCCTACGCGCCTTTGGTTGTGGCGTTCGCATCTCTCGGTTTTTCATTGGCGTCACCGCCCCCCGCCGAAGCGGGTGTGCATCCCATGTCCCTGAGGACATCCAGACATAGCAGGCCGTGTTTATCAACTCATCGTTAACAAGAGGGTGAGAAAGGGGAAGGGCCCCAAGTGAGCCTTGGCTCAAAGGGGGCCGTTGTACAACTCAGTGAGTTGGAAGAAGGGCAAGAAGCCAGCAGCACTCAGAGGTGCTCGATGCCTTGCTTCTTGACGTTGGCCTTCTTGATCTTGTCTGGGAGCCAAGCAGGGCCGCCAGCAGGCTTGTCGACCATCGTGATGCTGCCCGTGAAGATGTGGACACGCTTGGTGCCACGCTCTCGTAGGCGGATGTTCGTGTGTCCGCGGGTTGCGGCCTTCAAGGCTGCACCGCGTGGTTGCTTGCTCGCAAATACCTGGCTCGTGTCTTGTCCGTTCTCCATGAGAACGAAGTATTTCTTTCCGTCTGACATTTGGATTCCTCCGGAAGCACCTTACTTCGCCGAGCATATAATGTTTTTCCCGAAAAAAGGCAATACTGCGCCGCATATGGCGCTCAGTACCCTTTTCCGAAGCCCCTTTTTTCGTGAATTCCAACGCTGTCCAGCGATTTTCCAATCAGTCAAGATCGGCTCCAGCGAGGGTTTTCGTGTTCATCACCCCGTTGACCGAACGAATGTGTTCGACCACGGCTTTGGCAATGGTGGCTAAATCGTCAGCCTCAAGCTTCACAATCAGGTCGTGGTCGCCAAAAAGCACGGTAGCATCCGTCACATGTGGCAAGGATTTCACATCGC
>Ga0181574_10001236_pt1 | contig 23888 bp, 21 predicted proteins | sample 101ome_24_FD_145600 | JGI IMG/M metagenome (GOLD analysis project Ga0181574, IMG submission 145600) | Coastal salt marsh microbial communities from the Groves Creek Marsh, Skidaway Island, Georgia - 101410AT metaG (spades assembly) | ecosystem: Environmental > Aquatic > Marine > Intertidal zone... | reverse complement strand
CCTTGTAGTTGTCCACCCAGCTTGGGGCGAGCTTGCTTCCATCGTAATAAGCGCCTGTGATCAACTCGATTCGGTCTCCGATGTTGGTGACTTCCAAGTTCAATTTGGTCAGGTCGAATGCGTCTGCTTCGAATGTCAATTCCATGAATTCCCCGCGGATGTTTAAACCAATGCAGACCCATTTCTTCTCATCGATACCGGTTCCAATCCAGTGGGGGGAGTTGAAAATGAACTTGTCGAAAGCATCTGCTTCAATCTGGCTGCTGTCATAGACCACCTGGCCGTCGCTGTCGCGCACGAAGACATTGGACTGCGGAGCATTGGCGTATGTTCCGGTGATGTCCTTTTCTCCTTCGTCGTATTCGACATTCAGGTAGTCGGTCAATTCGGTGAGGGTCATGGATTGGTAGTCGATCCCTCGTTCGTCGAGGAACTGCCATTGCTTGTCCGTGAGAAGGTGAAGGCGGCATTCGCGGCCTTGACCAGAAATGGAAATGGTATAAGTCAATTTAAGAGGGGATTGTCGAGGTTAAAGGTAAATGGGTTTTGCGTTTTGCAAACACTCAGCCCGAACTTATTGAATCATGCGTGGAAGGTATTTGCATGATGGGGTTTTGGAACGGGGACCACGAAACCGATGACGGAATGGTGCCAAGTGGGACTCGCCACATCGTCTTGGCGCACCGATGAGGCCGACCCGTATGACACCCTCAAACGAACCGCGATGGGATGAGGGTGTGGGATCAGTATGTCGCGGACGTCCTGGACGGGACGATTCCCGCGTGTCGATGGGTCCGCCTCGCATGCCAACGCCACCTCGACGATCTCGCCACGGGTCACGAACGTGGCCTCCATTTTGACACCTCATCCGCCGACGCGTTCATCGCGTTTTTTGAACGGTTCCTGACCCACACGAAAGGCCGTTGGGCGGGCCAACCGTTCACCCTCCTCCCGTGGCAACAGTTCGCGGTGGCGTCGTTGTTCGGGTGGAAACGATCCGACGGTTCGCGTCGGTTCTCGACCATGTACACCCAGGTCGGTCGCAAGAATGGCAAAACCCAACTCCTGGCGGGGATAGGGTTGGCCCTCCTGGATTTCGATGGTGAACCCGCCGCCGAGGTGTATTTCGCCGCGACCAAACGAGACCAGGCCAAGGTTGCCCACGACGAGGCGACCAGGATGGTCAAGGCATCGCCCGCCCTCGCGAAACGTGTGACGGTGTTTCGAAACAACCTCCACGTCAAGGCCACGGGTTCCAAGTGTGAACCCCTTTCGTCTGACCAAAACTCATTGGACGGACTCTCCGTGTCGTGCGGCGTCTTGGACGAGTTCCACGTCCACAAGGACGCGGGCGTCCTGAACGTCCTGAAGTCCGCCACGGGTTCCAGGACCAACCCCCTGATCGCCATCATCACCACCGCAGGGTTCAACCTGGACGGTCCGTGTTTTCAGATGATGCGAAACGCGTGTCAAGTCCTGGAGGGTCAAGCGACCGACGATTCGTTGTTCGCGTTGGTGTACACCCTGGACGAGGAGGATGATTTCACCGACCCCGATGTGTGGGTCAAGGCCAACCCCTCCCTCGTCCCAATGCGTCATCAACCTGGCCGCCGATGGGATGACGATGAAACCATACGGACAGGGATTCGTCAGTATGTCGGCCCCATCCAAGGAATTGGAACGGCTCATGTCGGAGGGCAAAATCCACCACGGTGGTGACCCTGTCCTCCGTTGGATGATCCAAAACGTCACCCTCCGAACAGATCCGTCGGGCAACATCAAACCCGGGTCTTTCCCGGGCTTTTTTATTCTGCGATTGTGTTCAGTGCACGCTCTTTAGCTAGAGCGGCAACGGTGTAATCCGGTTTGATTCGCAACGCTTCGCTGTAATCCGCGAGTGCCGCTCGCGTCTCTCCCAGGCTTTCAAGCGCCAGTCCACGATTGAAGAAGGCTTGATGGTAATAGGGGAGCCGCTCAATCGCCTCCGAAAACCAATATGCAGCACTGTCGTAAGCACTCAGGTACTCGAGGTGAATGTATCCTTGGTTGAATGAAGCGGTCGCGTTGGCAGAGTCGATGGCAAGAATCTCCCTGTACAATCCCAAGGCATCTTCGTACCGTTGGTTGTCTTGCATGAAAATCGCCAAATTGTATTTTGCTTCGACAGACAGGGGACGCAATTCTATGGCAGAGCGATAAAATTCTTCAGCAACCGGATCCCCTTGCTCAGCGAGAAAAATCCCCAAGGAAATGAATCCATCAAAAAAATTGGGATTGACTTCTACGGCGGTTTGATATGAGCTGATGGCTTTGTCCGCCGTGCCGTTTTGAGCATAGATTTTCCCCTTCATCCAATACGCTTCATGCAATTGGTTGTCTACGCGCAAGGCATCGTTCAAATCATCGAATGCACGTTCGAATTGATTGAGGTGAATATTGAACTCTGCGCGCCGCAATAAACATTCGGTGCTCTCAGGAACCCGAACAATGCACTCATTGAGTTCCGCCAAGCAAGCCTCAAAGTTTTGCATGCGATACAGCATTTCTGCGCGTTGTTCCCAAGCGGGAGCAAAATTTGAATCGGCTTTGAGGGCCAATCCCCAATCATCAAATGCACTTTGGGGGTTTCCTTTCTGCAGGTGCCAATTGGCTCGGGCGTGATAAGGCTCAGGATTATTTGGAGTAGCTAAGATTGCCTCATTGAGAGAATCCAATGCGGACGGGGCGATTTCCGGTTCTACAGAAGATGGAGAGTATCCACATCCAATGAAGAATGCCGCAGCAAAAAACACAAGGGCACCTTCATAAAGTGCCCTGTGTATTTCGATTTTGGAAACCGATTTCATTTTAAGCAATGACGTACGCAATCACACCGCCTCGAGTTCTTCGACGTTTTTCGGTGCGTTTTCCTTGTTGATTTCTGCTTTGATTTTGCCCTCCAATTCCTCCATCAACTCAGGGTTGTCCTCGATTAGTGTGCGAACGGCATCGCGTCCTTGGCCAAGCTTTGTTTCTCCGTAGCTAAACCAAGAACCGGATTTTTTGATGATGCCCATCTCTACGCCGAGGTCAATGATTTCTCCCGATTTCGAGATGCCTTCTCCATAGAGGATGTCAAATTCCGCGCGGCGGAATGGAGGAGCCACCTTGTTCTTCACAACCTTCACTTTTGTTCGGTTGCCCAAGACTTTATCGCCGTCTTTGAGTTGCGTGGAACGGCGGATGTCGAGGCGCACGGAAGAGTAGAATTTCAATGCGTTTCCACCGGTGGTCGTTTCGGGATTTCCGAACATGATGCCGATTTTTTCGCGCAACTGGTTGATGAAGATGCAGCAGCAGCCGGTTTTACTGATGGAACCGGTGAGCTTTCGCAAGGCCTTCGACATGAGTCGAGCTTGCAGGCCGACCGATGAATCGGACATTTCGCCTTCGATTTCAGCACGCGGTGTCAGGGCCGCAACGGAGTCAATAACAATCAAGTCGATCGCCCCGGAACGGATTAAGTTGTCGGCAATTTCCAGTCCTTGCTCACCATTATCGGGCTGGGAAATGAGCAGGTTTTCGGTATCCACGCCGAGGTTTTCCGCATAAAATTTATCGAAGGCATGTTCCGCGTCAATGATGGCGCAAATGCCTCCTTGCTTTTGGGCTTGCGCGATGGCGTGAATGGCCAAGGTCGTTTTACCTGAACTCTCGGGGCCGTAAATCTCAACAACTCGGCCTTTTGGGTATCCTTGAATGCCCAGCGCCAAATCCAAGGTGAGTGAGCCGGAAGGAATTGACTCGATTACTTCCACCGCCTCGTCTCCCAACTTCATCACGGCACCTTTGCCGTAAGTTTTGTCCATGCGGTCCAAGGTCAACTGGAGCGCCTTGAGTTTTTGTGTATCTACAGACATTTTTTCTTGTTTTGGACGAAGGTATCTTACCTACATCGTAATGGACTTACGGAGTGGGGTATTTTTTGTCAACGAAGTACCCACTTTTGTGTGTGCTACTGCATTACAGGCCAAAACCAGCCAACACTTCTGCAGCATGGTCCTTTGTTTTTGGCTTTAGAATAACGGACTCTACCGTGCCAGATTCATTGATCAGGAAAGTCGTCCGGTGTGTGCCTTCGTATTCTTTGCCCATGAATTTTTTGAGTCCCCAAACGCCGAAGGCTTTGTGCAAAGTCAAATCCTCGTCGCATGCCAGATCAAATTTCAATCCATATTTCTCGATGAACTTCATGTGCTTAGCAGCGGGATCAGGACTGACACCGAGAACTTCAATGCCTGCTTTTGACAAGGCGTCAAAATTCTCCGTCAGGTTGCAGGCTTGTGCCGTGCATCCGGGAGTCATATCCCTAGGATAAAAGTACAGGGCCAGTTTTTTGCCATGGTAATCTGAGAGCTTGCGTGGAGAGCCATCCTGAATGGAGACCGAAAATGATGGGGCAGCGGTTCCAGCTGCCAAAGGTGATGCCATATGTGCCATGTAGGAACAACAGATATTTTTCCTCCAAGTTCGTTAGGGTCATCTGCATAATTCTTCCCAATTTGCCAATCCATGCAAATCCCTGTTCAATTTGTCGATGTATTGGTTCCTTTGGCCTTGCCGAAGTTGCTCACGTATGCACTGGAACCGGATGATGCGGGGGTGGAACCGGGCATGCGGGTGGTGGTGCAAGTTGGCACCCGCAAACGCTATACTGCAGTGGTTTGGCGCAAGCACACTCAGGCTCCTGCCGCTTATGCCGCTCGCCCGATTGAATCGGTCATTGACGTCCGACCGGTGATTACGAAAGAACAAATGGAGTTGTGGGAATGGATGGCGTCTTATTATATGTGCAGTTCTGGCGAGGTGATGTCCGCAGCGCTTCCATCTGGCCTCAAACTATCGAGTCAATCGCGTTTGGTTTCACATCCTGACACGGCGCGAATGGATGTTGCCGGAATTTCTGAAAAAGCCCGAATTCTCTTCGATGCCATTGTCGCACGAGGAGGCATTCAACTCAATGAAGCGGCGAACATATTGGACATCAAGCACCCGCAAAAATGGATCAATGAGTTGTTGGAGCTTCAGTTGATTGTGTCGGAGGAAGAATGGAAGGAACGTTACCAACCGAAGATGGAGCGCACGTTGCAATTGGCAGCGGAGCACCAATCGGATGGATCGTTGAACGAGCTTTTGGATGCGTTGGACTTGCGCGCCCCGAAACAAGCGCGCGTGCTTCAGGCATACTTGCAGCTTTCCGAGGAGGCTAGGGAGGGTGTGCAAGCGGTTATCTCCGAGAAAAGCGTGCTCGAACGTGCACAGGCTGATTCGGGTGCAATCCGCCGAATGGAAGATAAAGGGGTCTTTCTGAGGAAAGAACGTCCGATTGAAGCCACGTGGAATCCCGCGGAAAAATCCGTCCCCTTGCCCTCGCTCAGTGACCTTCAACAAAAAGCGTATTTGGCCTTGTGTGATAGCCGCACGGGTAAAGGGCAAGCCTTGCTGCATGGCGTAACCGGATCGGGTAAAACGGAGGTGTACATTCATTTGATTGCGGACGCTTTAGAACGGGGAGAGACGGTGTTGTTTCTGGTGCCCGAAATCGCATTGACTACACAGTTGATTCAGCGTTTGTCGCGCCATTTTGATGCGTATCTGAGCGTATACCACAGCAGATTTACGACGAGAGAACAAACAGAAACATGGCTCAATGTCTTGGGAAAGGAAGGTCAGGCCCCGGGTCCAAAATTGTTGGTCGGTCCGCGGTCCGCAGTGTTTTTGCCCATGCCCAATCTCGGATTGATCATCGTGGATGAAGAACACGAGCCGAGTTTCAAGCAATACGATCCAGCGCCGCGCTACCAGGCGCGGGACGTGGCCATGTGGATCGCACGTCAGCGGAAAGCCTTTCTCGTTTTGGGTTCGGCGACGCCTTCGGTGGAGACGCACTGGTTGGCGGATGAAGGCCGGATGGATCGAATTGAAATGAACGAGCGGTTTGGAGGGGTTATGTTGCCTGAAATCTGGTGTGCGGACATGAAAAAGGCGCACCGTCAACGCGCCATGCACGGTCATTTTTCACGCCTGTTGAAACTTGAAATCGAGGCCGTCCTGGATGCGAACCGGCAGGTAATCTTGTTCCAGAATCGCCGAGGTTACAGCCCGATGTGGCAATGTGAGACGTGCGCTTGGATTCCGGAATGTGAACGGTGTGACGTTCCGTTGACCGTGCACAAGTGGAAAAATGAACTCAATTGCCACCATTGCGGATACCGCGTGGACCCGCCGCCGCCCGTGTGTGCCTCCTGTGGCAAATCCACGATGAAACCCAAAGGCCTCGGAACCGAACGCATCGAAGAAGAATTGGCCGAGCTCTTTCCAGAGGCACGTGTTGCACGAATGGACGCTGATACGACCCGAAGCAAGCACGGTCACCAGAGGTTGGTTCAGGCATTTGCCAATCAAGCCTACGACATCTTGGTCGGCACGCAGATGGTGACCAAGGGCCTCGATTTCGAGCATGTGGGACTGGTCGGTGTCTTGAGCGCGGACCGCATGCTGAATTTCCCCGATTTCAGGAGTTTCGAGCGCGCGTACCAAATGCTAACGCAAGTGGCTGGTCGAGCCGGACGGTCGGGACAACGCGGCAAAGTCATTCTGCAAACCTTCAACCCCGATCATTGGGTCATCACAAAAGTCATGGCCAACGATTACCAAGGCCTGGTCAACCAAGAATTGATCGAACGCAAAAATTACCGTTACCCGCCGTTTGTGCGCCTCGTAAGGTTGACATTGAAGCACACCGATGCGCGGCGGCTGCAAGTGGCTTCCGAGGTGCTCGCTGCCCGATTGAAGCAGCGATTTGCGGCGCGTGCCATAGGTCCGGAAACCCCGATGATCAGTCGAATCAACGATCTGCACCACCGGGTGATCTTGCTCAAATTTGAACGGGAATTGGCGCCCGCTCAATACCGATCGCTACTGGCAGCTGATTTGCAGGAATTTCAATCCGACGACCGATTCAAACGCATTCGGCTTACGGTCGATGTTGACCCGGCCTGACGGCAAATGTTTGGCCCGACGGTGCTTGGATACGCCAAATGTCATGCGCATGCACCGCCCAACCCAATCGCTCGGGCGCGAGGTGCACTGGAGCGGCAGGAAGTTGGATGGACGCCTCTTCGCGCAATTGGCCGGCCGTATTGAAGACCTGAATGGACCAAGCACCGGACACGGGCGATTGCAGCATGAGTGCATTCGCTTGCCATTGAACAGCCTCAGAGGATGACTCGGGCAGGATCAATCCGCTGGTCGAACCGAAACCATGAAACGAAGGTGTGCCGTTTCCGCTGTTGGCCACGCCGAGGGTGTCGGTTGCGACGGCGTAACTGATGTCGGCAGGATTGGACAAACCCGATCCGGCGCCTTGGACGACCGTTTCAACCACGGAGAAATCATTTGAATAACGCGTGATGCGCGCCGGCGACCACGAGCTCACGTAGAATTGACCGAACCCGTCCATGTCTATGCCGTCCAAGTTACCGAGGCCGGTGTTCGGCACGACTTGTGAAAATTCACCCGTAGTAAGATCCACATCAAGGATGGATGCGTTGTTCCCCCAGTTCACCACGAGGGCCCGGTTGTTCGCCTCATCAATGACCACCCCATTGGGCGTCGTGCCTGTGGCGGCAACGAGCATTTCCACCACCATGTTGGATGGGTCCGTGATGTCAATCCGGTGCAACTTGCCCGTGGCAAAATCACTCACCACCAATTCACCGCTACGGCTGCCCATGCCATTCAAAAATCCCGCACCTGGAATGGAAACCGAACCCACCAGCCCGGCCGACTCAAGGTCGTAAGCACGCACGACGTTGTTCCCAATGGCGAACAAATGACCGTCCACCACTTCCATTCCGTGGGTGGCCGTCGCACTGCCGAAATAGGTGTACGTGGCGCCCGCGTCGTCCGTGACAAGCAGGCTGGTGTTGTTTGAAATGAACCAACGGTCTTGCGTGGGATCGTATTCAGCGGCTTCGATGTTGCCTGGCGTTTGGGCTGATGCGGCAGCTGCAATGAAAAGCGCTAAGGCGAGCGAGATGAACTTCATGGATTTGAGGATTGCGATTGTATGTAAAGTTTCGTGATTCCAAACCAAAACAACGAAAAGAGCAACGTGGCGACCACCGCATACAAGGTAAAAGTAGTCGGTTCAGCAACTTCAGGTACCGGCGGTGCATCCCACACACTCCCGGCCTCACCTTGGAGTATGGCTCGAATCCTCCGCCAAGAATTGCGCATCAGGAAGTAGCTTCCCAATCCTACCACGGGAGCGAGGATCAACCAGGCTCGGAACCAAGGTTCATATGAAGTCCAATTTTTCATCGGCTTCCGAAAATTGCACTCCCGATACGCACCATGGTTGAACCTTCGTCAATGGCAATGGTCCAATCGCCGCTCATGCCCATCGAGCAGGTATCCCATTCGCCGGGGTTCCACTGGTCGAACGCTTGGCGTAAAACGCGAAATTCCCGACCGACCTGCGCTGTATCATCGGTGAAGGTCGCCATGCCCATGAATCCCCGGATGCGCACATGCTCAAGAGGAGTCTTGGCCAAGGCATTTAGGGTGCGTTCCAGTTCGTCGGATTGGAATCCATGTTTTTGTGATTCTTGGGCGATGTGCAGTTGGATGAGAACGTCGCTAACTTTTCCGAGGGCTGCACTCCGCTTGTCGATTTCTTCCAGTAGGCGCATGCTGTCCACAGCGTGAATCAAATGGGCATGCGGAACGACTTGTTTGACTTTGTTGGTCTGCAAATGCCCAATGTGATGCCAACGGACGTTGGATGTTTCGAAGTGCGCAGCTTTTGCCGCCAATTCTTGTACCCGGTTTTCTCCCAAATCGCAATGCCCTGCATCTAGCGCCTCAGCCAGCATTTCCACAGGTTTGGTTTTGCTCACGGCGACCAACGTGACATGCGGCGGTATTTGCTCACGAAGCACGTGCAATTTTTCAGCGATGGTTGAGGGCACGGTGGTCATGGACGAATTTTGTGGGTGCGGATTTAATCAATTTGATGAATGAACAATCCACTCCTAAGTTTCGGTTCAATCCAGGTGCTTTTGGGTGGAAAAAATTCACCGGCATCCGCGGTGGCCTTCAGTTGTGAACTGAGTACTGGGTGCAATTCAAAAACTGCACATCCGCTGTTTTGCGTGGCTCTTGCCAACAGAGCCTGTTCATCCAGTGTTCCTGGCAAGTAACGAAGCCGGGTGTCATTCCGGGCATCGGTGATTCCCAAAACGCTTTCAAACAATTCACGTTGCAATCGACTGGCATCCACCTCCATGCTTTCTTCTCCAATCCATTGCAGTATCCAACTACCGGTTTGGTGGTGAACGTTTATTATGCCCGGTTGAATTGGGCTTTCGTGATCGTTTTGTTTCCGCTTCCAACTCCAAGATTGGCCACATTGATCGAACGCATTTTCCCAATCCGCAGCGGTCCAGTTTGGCATGGATACTTCCCGATGGTATCCCCGAATGATCAATTCGGATTCTGGAACAGCATAGGCCAATACGTGTTGTTTTCCAGCCGCACTTAGGTGCTGTTCTTCAAGGCGCAGACTTGATGCGACGCGATGGTGTCCATCGGCCAAATAAAGCGACGGAATGGCCTCCATTCGATTGGCGAGCGCAATGGATGTCTGCTCATCCAGTATCCAAATCGTGTGACGAATGCGGTCCGTGGTGCTGAAGTCCATGTCGGCGGCATGCGATCGCGTCCAGCCCGCTATGTCAGCTGTTACCGCCGCGCCCGACTCCGGTTCATCTGGATAAACACATAAGACGGGTTCGGCGTGACACCCGACGATTCCAAGGTATTTCGCAAAGAGCCGTTCTCGTTTTTCAAGGGTTTGCTCGTGCAACTTCAGGCGGCCGTTGCGTATCCCTTCAATGCTCAGGGTGCCGATGATGCCAGTGCATACATGGGTTTCCGTTGTTTGCCGATAGATGGCGAGTCTTTCTTTCTGAGATTCCTGCAGCCACCCGGACTTGATGAATCCATCGAGTCGCTCACGCACCAGTCGGTAAAAGGCTTCTGTTCCGCGTTTTGCCGAAGCTGTTTTGCTACCTGCTGGGTGAATGACGTGCAGGTATGAATACGGGTTGCGGTCCAGTTTGTCCTGCAACTCGGCTTTGCTATAGCTCAAATACGATCGGGAAGCGACCAAATGCGGCTTGTCCGATGCAGGAACAATTAAGCGAAACGGGTTAAACCAATTCAAGCGGGTTGTTTTGCGCTAATTTCTTCTACAATTGCCGCAATTTCCAAACCAATTCGTTCTTGTGCTTCACCTGTCGCCGCACCGATGTGAGGAGAGAGGGAAACGCGTGCGTGGCGAATCACCTCTGCACGTGGCTTCGGTTCACCCACAAAAACATCCAATCCAGCGCCTGCGACTTGCCCAGAATCCAAGGCTTCCATTAAGGCGTCTTCATCCACCACGCCCCCGCGCGCGGCATTCAATAAGATGACACCGGGCTTCATGCGGGCCAATTCCGCCGCTCCAATGACCGCATCGCCGTTTGCTTGTGCTGGAATGTGCAGGCTGATCACATCAGCCGAAGAGATGGCTTCATCCAAGGTGATCAACGGCACTTCTACGTTTAGCGTTTGTCCTGCGATTTCGAGTTCAAGTGTGTGCGTTCCGGTGTTCTTGTCCACGCCAACCACCTGCATACCACATCCAATGGCGTATTGAGCCAATGACTGTCCAATCCGTCCGAATCCCACAATGGCCAATCGCTTGCCGCGCAATTCCTTGCCCTTACCATAGGCTTTTTTCAACGACTTGAATTGTTCCACGCCTTCAACCGGCATGCGGCGGTTGCTGTCGTGCAGAAAACGGCTCAAATTGAACAGGTGTCCCATCACCAATTCCGCGACACTTTGTGAACTCGATGCCGGCGTGTTGCGCACGTTGATCCCTTTTTCCCTTGCGTAAGCCACGTCGATGTTGTCCATGCCTACACCGCCTCGGATGATGAGTTTCAAATTTGGGCAAGCGTCGATTAGGGGCTTGCGCACTTTCGTTGCGCTGCGGACGAGCAAACCGTCAACAGCATTTTCATTGATGAACGACTCTAGATCGCCTGCTTCCACAAAATCCGTCCAGACACGGTGTCCAGCTGATTCTAGAGCGGTGAGTCCCGCTGGGCTGATGCCATCGTTGGCTAAAATATTCATACGAATTGGTTGGTTGGTACAGTAAGTGTGCGATTGATATTAAGCTTGCTTTTCGAGGTCTTGCATGACATCGACCAAGACTTGCACAGATTCCAAGGGCAAGGCATTGTACATGGATGCGCGGTAGCCCCCGACACTGCGGTGGCCTTTCAAGCCGCTGATGCCTGCGTCTTTCCAGAGTTGGTCAAATCGTCCAGCGTGCACGTCATCCTTCAATCGGAAGGTCGCGTTCATGTGCGAGCGGCTTTCCGTTCGTGCGTGACCTTCGAATAGGGGATTGCGATCGATTTCTGAGTAAATCAAAGATGACTTGGCCTCGTTTCGCGCTTGCATAGCCGCCACACCCCCCATGGACTTCATCCATCGAAGCGTGAGCATGGTGACGTAAACTGGAAATACAGGAGGTGTATTGAACATGCTATCCTTGCTCGCATGAACCTGCAGGTCCAAATAGGAAGGAATGGAGCGTCCCGTTTTACCCATTGCTTCGCGATTGAATGCGTACATCACAGTTCCCGCGGGTCCCATGTTCTTTTGAGCACCTGCGTAAATTAAGTGGAAAGGAGTTGGGTCAAAGGTGCGCGAGAAGATGTCTGAACTCATGTCCGCAACGAGCGGCACACCCACCTCAGGCGTACTGCTAAACTGCGTGCCAAAAATGGTGTTGTTCGACGTGTAATGCATATAGGCCGTACCGGATTGCGGTGCTTGCCAATTTGGAATGTGGGTGTAATTGTCCGTTTTGGATGACCCCACCACGTCAATTTCGCTCAAAAGTTTCGCTTCCTTGATGGCTTTGTTGGCCCATGTGCCTGTGTCAATGTAAGCCGCTCGACCACCCTCTGGTAATAAGTTCATGGCCGCTGTGTAGAAGCCAAGGCTCGCTCCACCCTGCAAGAAAAGTACATCAAACTCTTCGGGTAGATTCAACAATTCCTTGACCAATGCACGGGCTTCCTCCATCACAGCAACAAAATCTTTGCTACGATGTGAAATTTCGATGAGGGAAAGGCCCAGCCCATTGAAGTTGCCCAAGGCCTCAGCGGCTTCTTGAAGGACTTCTTGCGGAAGGATGCAAGGCCCGGCGGAGAAATTGTGAATTTTCATGGCGCAAATTTCAGGTTTGATTTTGGTAAGTCCTCGTGAATTGTTCCAATTTTTCAACGGGATTCAAAGGTTGCTAACGCCCGTTCACGAATGAACTGCAACTTGAAAAGTTCCTCGATGTCCTCGGGGGTCCAAAATTCGAAATGGATGAACCCCGTACGCAGCGTTTCGAGCCGGCGATCTTCACTCGGAATGCGAAGCAGGGCCTCCTTTGCCTGCGGCTTGGTTAGGCATTTGGATTGGCCAAGGTTTTCGATGATAGCACATTTATCCGCTTCGAATATGGCTTGGTCAACTTCGCCGACAAGCCGTTCGAAGAGGGAATTTTGAAGGGGAGGAAAGCAGGAAGAGGAAGTGGGGTAAGCGGTGAGTTGGTCCAGTTCGATTCGACTGATTTCCCATTCGAGGGCATAGGATTGGGGCGTGGGTTGTGCATATAGGGATGCCGGTGCCGAAGAACTATTTGATTCTGTCAAACTCAGAATGCATGGAACCGTAGTGCGTCGGAAGGTCGTGTCGCCGTAATCAAATCGGAAGGTGACGGACTCGCTTGCGCAAGGCCCTGTCCACCGCCAAACGCTGTCACTCCAAATCGAATCCAATTCCATTGCGGTGTCAACCGTTCGAACACGAATGCTGTCCAAATCGCTCTCCTGGGAGCGACCTTGTGCAGCGAGAATCAGAAAAAACATGACCACAAGAGGGGACTGTTTCTTCATTGTTCTATTCGATTTTGAACCCATCTGGGGAAATAAGCAGTCCAACGCTTGCGAAGTTCAAGGTCACCTCCGTCCACGACATGAGGAAAACGCATGGCAACGATGGCCCAAACGATGCACGTCCAGAGGACCACGGAAAGGACACGCATTGATAAATGCATCGGATGCAATTGTCCATCCGCATCAAAAATGTCGGGAATGGCTGCCGCGATCATCAGGTAGCCAGGTATGGCAAGGACCCATCCGAATGCGCCAGGCTTGAGGGCAAGCCAAACGGCGTGAAATGACAACTTCATTTTGGGCGCGAGCCATCCAAAATAAAAGATGAACTGTGCCAGTGTGCTCGCGGTCACAGCCCAGGCCACACCGGCGATTCCAAGACCTTTCTGCATAGCGAACCAAGCCGCGATGGACATGCCGAGGAGGTACAATACTTTGATGAGGATTGCAGGGATCAGGCGATCGGTGGCTCGAACCACGGCGTCTGCGAGTTTGATGAGCGACCGAAAGGCTACTCCCAGAAACAAGATGCGAACCACAGGGCCAGCTTCGGCATACGATGCCCCCAAAATCAACACGGACACTTCCGTCGAAAACCAGGCCAAAGCCAAGCTTCCTGGAAAGATGATCCAAGCAATCAGCCCCAACCCGCGCGTGATGACTTCATTCAGTGCTTTGGTATCGGATTGGAGAGCTGACATGCCGCTGAATAGGACGCTATCGCCAAGCTTTCCCAGGATGGTGACGGGAAGTGACATCAAATGAGCCGAACGATCGTAAACCCCGGTATTAGACCAACCGTCCACGGCATGGGCTGCTGATTTATTGAATTCACCGACGATGAGCGTATCCACTTTGGTAGAGGCGTAATTGAACCAATTGAAAAGCGTTGATTGTCCGCCGTATCGAAGCATGGCGCCCAAGTCACGCCCTCTCCATCCGCCAAGCACTGCGGGCATCCCTTCCGGTCGCATCAACCAATACGCCAATCCCAACAAGGCGTTTTGACACAACAATGCTGCGACATAAGCCCAAATGCCATAGCCGGCATAAGCCAATCCCAATCCCACGCACAAATTGCCGAACACCATGGCAATCATGGCGGCGATGAAGAGGCGCTTGAATTCCATTTGACGAATGAGCAAGCTGCGGGGTACGAGGGCTATACTCGATAAAATGAAGCTCCAGGAAATCCAGCGCAAAACTTCAGTGAGTAATTCGTTCTCAAACCAGGCGCCGATGGCCGGCGCCGAAGCATACAAGCCACCAAAAAATACTACGCCTAGCACAAGCGAAAAATGCATCGCTGCTCGGATGTGCCTGTCGTCCAATTGCTCCCGCTGAATCAGCGAGGGGCCAATTCCGATCTGCGCGAAAATTTCAATGAATCCGACCACCACGAGGGCGATGGACATGATGCCAAAATCTGCCTTGTCGATCAGCCGCGCGAGCAGCATGATGAAAAGCAATTGAAGAAGCACCTGGCTTACCACGTTGACCGATTGCCATCGGATGGACGTTGCAAAAGCTGGAGGCCGGCGCTTCATCATCAAGAGACGTTATCGCGCAATACTCACGGATCGTTTTTCGCGAATGACGGTGACCTTGACTTGCCCTGGATAGGTCATCTCGTTCATGATGCGTTGAGAAAGATCAACGGAGAGTTGATCCGCTTGGTCATCGGAGACTTGATCACTTTCGACCATGACGCGGAGTTCTCGTCCAGCTTGGATGGCGAACGACTTCGTCACTCCAGGAAACTCCAATGCGAGGTTTTCAAGATCGCGCAATCGCTGTATGTAGGCTTCCACCATCTCCCTGCGTGCGCCTGGTCGCGCCCCTGAAATGGCGTCGCAAACTTGAACGATTGGGGACAGCAGTGTCGTCATTTCAATTTCGTCGTGGTGTGCACCAATCGCATTCAGCACATCCGGTTTTTCGCCGCATCGCTCTGCGATTTTCATGCCAAGCAGTGCGTGAGGCAACTCGCTTTCTTCATCGCTAACCTTACCAATGTCATGGAGCAGGCCGGCGCGTTTGGCGGCTTTTGTGTCGAGTCCCAATTCTGCTGCCATCGTCGCGCAAAGATTAGCGACTTCACGGCTGTGTTGAAGCAGGTTCTGGCCGTAAGAAGAGCGGTACTTCATGCGACCGACCATGCGGGTGAGCTCACCTTTCATGTTGTGAATGCCGAGATCGATGCAGGTTCGCTTGCCAATCTCGAGGATTTCTTCTTCTAATTTTTTCGTCACTTTCGCCACGACCTCTTCAATCCGTGCAGGGTGGATGCGGCCATCAGTAACGAGTTGGTGCAAGGACAATCGGGCAATTTCGCGGCGAACCGGATCGAAACAACTCAGGATGATGGCTTCCGGAGTGTCGTCAACGATGAATTCCACACCTGTTGACGCTTCCAAGGCTCGAATGTTTCGTCCTTCTCGACCGATGATGCGGCCTTTCACATCGTCATTGGAGATGTTGAAGACCGAAACGGAATTTTCGACGCTGTGTTCGGTGGCCACGCGCTGGATGGTCTGGATGACAATCTTTTTGGCTTCGTGATTTGCTTTGAGTTTCGCGTCATCGAGAATGTCTTGAACTTGAGATGAAGCCAGCGCTTTGGCGTCATTAATCACCTGCTCTTTGAGCGCTTCTTGCGCTTCCGCGGCAGACATGTTGCTGATTTTTTCAAGAAGCTCTACGGCCTTGTGGCGCTCTTTCTCGAGTTCTTTCCCCCGGTTTTCAAGAGCCTCAAGCCGCTGGCCGATTTTTTCTTGCTCCTTGTTCACCTGGTGTTCCTTCGACTTCAACCGGTCTTGTTCTTTCTTCAAGTTGTTGAATTCGTTTCGAAGTTTGTCCTCCTTCGATTGAATGCTCGAGCTGCGCTCTTTGATTTCGGCATTGTGCTTCTCCTTCATCTGGATGAAGCGTTCCTTGGCCTGAAGGATTTTCTTTTCCTTGATGTTTTCACCTTGCTCTTCTGCTTTGGCGAGAATTTGTTCCTTTTGGCTTGATAGGAAGCGGTTGAAAAGCACGTAGCCTAATCCACCGCCCACTACGAGGCCTGCGAGGGAACCGAATAAAATTGATGTAAAGTCCATGAATGTCTGATGTGCATCAGATCTCCAATACTTTGTGAATGCGCTGCCGAAGGTGTTCGATCTGCTTGAGTGATTCGTCAGTCAATGTTGGCGAAGTGTCGACCTTTCTGTCGTGCCCGGAAGCGGTTAACTGCAAGGCCGTCATGGCCAATAAATCTACCGGGTCTTCTACCTGAAATTGCTGCCGAAAGGCATCGAATTGTGCATTGATGGCGTCCGCTGCTTGCCGAAGGCTTTCGACTTCATGCGCTGGTGCGCTCAACGGATATTCCCGTCCTGCTATGCTGAGTCGTATGGTTTCCATCAGGCTTCTAACAAGGCAATGCACGTATCTATTTCACTCAAAAGCATTTGAACCTCTTCGCGGCCAAAGCTTGGGGAATCTGATTGATGAGAATGGGATAATTGTATAGGGGTTGAATCCATCTGCATGCGCTTCGCCTCTGCTTGTGTAAGCTGCTTAAGCTCGGTTGCCAATTCAGCATTTCGGTGCCGCAGCTGTTCGTTTTCCGAAAGCGCTTGGGTTAGCCGATCTGCTTGGTTCTCATAGGCCTCAATCAATCGCGCCACATCTCCCGCGAGTAGCTCAAGACCGGCTTGGCCTTGCTGGGTTAGGGGAGTGGATGTCGACGGCGAGTGCATGTATCAGGGTTCCTTACAAACTTACAATTTGAAAGTGCGAAATCATAGAAAAACCCGTTGGGTTCCTGTGTTAGTTTTGCAAACTGTATGTTGATGAACGCTGCATCTCAAGTTAAAATTATTCCGCTAGCCCTGATTTTATTGGGATGTGCTGTGTTCGGAAAGATGAAAGGACAAGATTTGCGCGGGCCTGATTTCCAAGATTTTGGCAAGTACAGCGGCTTGGTTGCGCCATTGAACATTCCCCTGGTTCTCGCTGGGAATTTCGGAGAGTTGCGGGCTGATCATTTCCACACAGGACTGGATTTCAAGACTCAAGGCCAAGAAGGTTTCCCAGTGATTGCAGCGACGGACGGCGTGGTGGCGCGCGTGAAGATTTCTCCGTTTGGATACGGGCGTGCACTCTATTTGAGCAGTCCAGAGGGCCTTACGACGGTGTATGCCCATTTGCAGCGCTTTGCTCCAGTCATCGAACAATGGGCACTCGACCGCCAATACGATCGCCGCACGTTTGCCATCGACGAAGCTCCGAAGCGCGCGTTTGCTTTTACTCAAGGCGATACCATTGCTTGGTCTGGAAATTCTGGCGGAAGCGCAGGCCCGCACCTGCATTTTGAAGTTCGTGAAACCCGCACACAACGTCCCATCAACCCATTCTTTTGGGGCTTCGATGTTTCGGATACCAAAGCACCAACCATTCAAGGTTTATGGGTGCTTCCAGTGGACGGTGGAGTGGTGAATGGCTCTTCCGTGCCGGTTCGCTTTGGTGCAAAAACGAAGAGTCGAATTCGCGTGACGGGTGGAGTGCGATTGGCTGTCGAGGCCGAGGATCTGCTCGACGGGGCACCTAACCGTTGTGGGGTGTACCGATCCGAATTGTGGGTGGATCAAAAGCGGTGGTTTGGCTGGCAATTGGACACATTGGATTTTTCCTACAATCGAGACATGAATGCTCATGCGTTGTTTAGTGCATGGGAGCGAACGGGTGAGCAGGTACACCGGCTTCATCGGCTACCAGGGAACCGCCTGCCCATTTATGAATCGAGCGCTGTGTCGGACGTGGTGGTGGTCAATGATTCCGTGCCGAGTGTCGTGGAAATCAAGGTCTGGGATGTTCACGGAAATTTCGCCAGTGAGGTCTGGCAACTGGAGACCGATGAGGTAGTGAGGGATGATGAAATCCGCGAAACGACAATGCTTTTCCCCTATGATTTACCCTTAAAACTGGATGAAGCTGGAGCCACGGTCGGTGTGCCAGCAGGCTCGTTTTATGAGGATTATGCATTTGAATTGAAGCCATTGAATGGTGACGCAGGAAGCGGAGAATGGAGCGTGGGTTCGCGTGAGCTCCCGGCCGTTAAAAAGATACAGGTTATGCTTCCCGTCGACAGTGCTTTGCAATACGCGCAAGGACTGGTGGCTGGTCGAATGGGGCGGAATGATGAAGTGGAAGAAGTGTACACTGGTAAATCGAATTCCCAATCGCAATTTGAGTTTGAGACGAAGACGCTGGGGGTGTTTACGCTTTTGGTTGATTCGGTTTCGCCGGCCATTCGGCCGCACAAGCGCCATGTAAAGACCGGTTACGGTGATACGCTGGTGGTGTCGAATTTCCACGAGCTGCGTTTCGATTTAGCGGATAATTTGTCCGGAATTGAATCTTGGGCAGGTAGCTTAAATGGTGATTGGATTCTTTTCCGCTGGGACCCGAAACGCGAACGCATTTGGTACGAGTTGAGCGACGCGCGACACCCAACGGATCGGACACCTCAGCGGCTTGAAATCCGCGCAATGGATGCGGCGGGAAATGAAGTCGTATGGAAAGGATGGGTGGTTTTTAACCCCGATTGAATCACTTCTCGAATCCTCGCAATCCTTGTTTGAAACGACTGTAATCAATAAACGATACAAGTCTGATAGACAGGCTATTATTGAATCCTGAATCAAGCATTTCGCTGAAGTTCTGTCCATAGGACTCAGGCAGGGTGTACCCCGGAACATCTCCGGCCTCGACTTGATTGAAAAGTTGATTCTTCCATACAATGCTCACCTCGGAACCCGGCGCGAAATTCCACCGATACACCATGTCCACACTCCATGCATTGTAATTCAAATCATATGCGCCCACCGGTTCTTCTGTCACGTATAGTTCTGGACTCAAGCTGCCCGATTCAGGAAGTTCATGAAACGCGTGGTAATCAACCTGGCTCCACGAATGTCGAATGCGAGTCGTGAGGCTCATGCGATTGGTAAAAATGTAGGACCAGTTCAAAACTTGAGTCAATTCGGTGTTTTGGCGATTTCCAAAAACGCTGGTTAATTGACCATCCGGTAACGAGTCTAAAAATGCCCAGCCGCGTTCATTCGCCCGGTCGATGATTTTCCAAACGTAGCTGACCATCATTCGGTCGTTCACCCGAAATCGCGGAGCGATTCGATAAGTTTGTTCGATCCAATCGCGGTAGGTGCCTCCGCCACCATAGAAATAACCCAAATCCACGGCGAATCGCTTTCTGTAATCGCTGCTAAACCAGGCGTTTGCACTATACCATCCGGGTTCCTTCCATATGCGGCCTTCGATTCGCGAGGCGAAGTAATTGTTGCCGTCGATGGGTTGTGATTTGAGTTCCAAATTCCACGTATTGAATCCCCTTGTCGTCGCCCGACATGAACTCGATAAGAACCAATTGTTGAATATCCGCGGTTCTTCGATTTCGTTGTAAAACGCGTCAAAGGACCAATTGATGCGATTCCAGCGCCCTCTGGGCTCGAAGATTCTGTAGTTCAGGTTCAAAAAACTGACCACCTCATTCGGTGCTTGCAAATAACCGAGGTCGTTGATGTCGTATTCAGCCGACTCTAAAAAATGACCGGCGCTGAAGGTAAAATTACCCGCCATTTTACTCAAGGTGGCGCTCCATGAATGACCTTCTTCATCGCGGTCTTCAGGTGCATTGAATTTGCGGTTGATGGTCGCGCCCCCGCTCACCGCCCAAGTGTTTTCTGGATTGCGGACTTCGAAATTGGTCGCTTGCACCCAAGCATCATAATTCGCGCCTTCACGCGTCACCAAACTCGTGGTGGTTGTGACGTATCCGTTGTTCGGAAGATTTTGGTCAGCCACAGCCACAGTATAGCTGACGAGTGACGAATCTTCTTCCGCAGTAGCGACCGCTTGCAACAACCCGAGTCCAAGTCCATTCGGAAGGCGACCGGATATTTTGGATGCGTTCAGCAAGCGACCTTCTTCACCAATTCTCCGCGAGTAAAAGACACGGCTTTTATTGAACAATTCCGTTCCTTCCTGAAAGAATTGGCGGTTTTCGTTGAAGCGAATTTCAAAGGGAGATAAATTCAACACGAGATTATCCGTGACGACCTGGCCAAAATCTGGAACGAGGGTCATGTCCAAGGTGAAGGCGTTTCCAATTCCCACTTTCAAATCCATGCCCCCGTTGTAGGAATTTGCGAAATCTTCACCTGCCCAATTCCGGTACGTACTTAAATACGGGAAAAGGCTCAGCCGCAACGGCGGATCGATTCCGGTTATGCCCTTTAAGATTCCGCCTTGATTGAGGAGGCGTTGGGTCGGATCCATTGGGTTCCAGACGCTTTCTTCGCGATGACGGCGGATGCTTCGGTACATATTCATTCCCCAACTTTGCTCGGCCTTTTCCGGAAAACGGAAGGCCATCCAAGGAATTCGAAATTCTGCTACCCATCCGAGCGAATCAATGCGGCACACCACATCCCAAACAGCATTCCACGAGGCATCGTCTCCGTTAGGTGAAATTTGTTCATCAATCTGCACGCCGTCGGGAGTTGTGGTGAATCGAACGGCATTCAAGCCGTCATTGAACGGACTGAACCAGATGCCGAATTCGTCCGTGTTTTCTGTGCGATCTCTTTCGCTCAATTGGTGGAGAATCGAATCGGGCGCTTCGTCCCACATGCGGGCACCGATGTACAAGGCGTTGTCATCGTAGGCGAATTTGACCTCAGTGCGCTGACTGGGACTGGACCCTGGGTTGGGAGCGTATTGCGTGAACTCCTCATTTGCCGGAATCCCGAGCCAGCCGGCATCGTTGAGGTTACCGTCCAATTCAATTGGCCCTGTGAGACGAGCACTGAAGGCTTCTCGTTGAGCAAGAGCGTCAGCTGTCGAAATGAGGCAAAAAAGGAAGAGCAACGGTCGATTCATGGCCACTAGCGGTAAATCCGTTCTCGATTCAACATGTTTTGCCAGGCTCGGGCATTTTTCAAATGCTCTTGGTAAGAGCGCGCGAATGCGTGATTGCCTGAACCGTCAGGCTTCGCACACATGTACAGAAAATTGTGTTTTTCGGCATTGAGTACGGCATCGATGTAGCGCGGGTCTGCAATGCGAATGGGCCCAGGAGGCAGTCCGGGGTTCCGGTAGGTATTGTAAGGTGACGCGACTTTTTTGTCCTCATCAAGTACGCGGCGCAATGTCCAATCGCCCAATGCGAATTTCAATGTTGGATCTGCTTGCAAAAGCATCTTTTTATTCAGGCGGTTCAAATACAAACCTGCAACGCGCGGCGCCTCCTTGACATCCGCCGTTTCTTCCTGCACGATGGAAGCGAGGGTAACCACTTCGTGCTGTCGAAGCCCCAGTGCCCAGGCCTTTTTGAGTCGATCGGTATTCCACCAAGCGGCGCTTTCCGATCGCATGCGATTTGCGAGGCTTTCAGCGTCAATTTCCCAATAAACGCGGTAGGTATTCGGAGTAATCTGCCAAAGCATGCTATCCGAAGCCAACGCTTCATGAATGGATGAACTGTCGGCCCAAATGCGAGGGGCAATCACCCCAGCAATCTCTGCGACAGTCCGTTTCGAAGGAACTGGAATCGACACCTCTTCACGCTCGCCCGTCGCAATTCTTCGGGCTATGGCGTGAGCCTTTTGCGGTTCCACTTCACAATAACGACCTGGATATAAGCTCCAACCCCTCCAATCGATGACGGCCGATATTTCGGGGTAGGCTTGGGCGAACCAAACTCTCGAATCGTCCACGGGTGGAATTTCAATGCACCAATCGGACGCCTCGCCAATTGTTTCATTCCACATGCGGTATTTCTGCCATGCCCAGATGCCGCCACAAACTGCGCCGCACACAATGAGCGCCACCCCGATGAATCCGATGCGGGATTTGGTTTTCATCTTCATTCCTTCCTGATGGCTTGCACACAGACGGCATCGCACCATCCCGTTGGCGTGCGAATCCAATCTTTGAAGTCTCCACAAACGACGAATCCGTTGCGCTCGAATAGTTTGAGGCTTTCGGGATGAATGGATGGGATCTCTGCCCACAACTGACGAAGACCGAGGTGTTCGAAAGCGTACGGCAAAAGCAGTCGCAAACCGGCTGTGGCGTGTCCTTTCTGCCTTTCGCCCTGAGCTACAGCTATTCCTACTCCAGCACGTTGATTACGCGCATCGAGCTGGTATAAATCGACCGCTGCGACGGCCTTTCCGCGCTCGTCTTCGAGAATGAAGCGGATTTGTTGGTCACGGAACAAATCGTGGTCGCCAGCGATGTAAAGTTGCAACGTGGCCTTGCTGATGGGGGCAACTTGAGCGCCAACCCACCATTCGTGCGGATTGTTTTCAAGCGCATACAAAAAATCGGCATCGCCGGGCTCCATGGCTCGGAGCCGGTGTTGGTCATCTTGCGGCATGAGGCAAAGATACCGCTCAATCCGCCTTGTGGAGTGTCAAGATTTCATTGGTATTTTGCGCCTGAAAAACCAACGATTGCATGACCCTACGATTCTCCCACGTCCCGTTCGCCCTTTTCCTAGGGTGGGTTGCCATCCTTTTTACGGGGTGCACCATCAACCGTGATATCATGTTCAAGACGGGTGATGATTTTGATTTTTCCCCGCTGGTGGAGTTGGAATCCTCAGGATACAAGATCGCCCCGAACGACATGCTTTCTTTTCAATTGTTCTCGAATAAGGGGCAGCGATTGAACCAAATGACCGCTGGAGGCACGGGCGCTGGCAATGGTGCGAACAACCAGCAAATGATGAACATGAATCAACAAAACGGTCGTGCTTACCTGGTGAAGCCGGACGGATTGGTTGAATTGCCTGAATTGGGGGACATCCGCTTGGAAGGGCTCACCATTGAAGAAGCAGAATTACTCTTAGAAGAGGCGTATTCCAGCTTTTACAATGACCCGTTTGTGATTTTGCGGGTTCAAAACAACCGGGTTTACATTTTTCCGGGTGAAGCGGGCCGTGCTTCGGTGGTCACCTTGCAAAATATGAACACGACCTTGCTCGAGGTATTGGCGATGTCCGGTGGGATGGGCAGCCGTGCCAACGCCTCCAAAGTGAAATTGATCCGCCAAACGGAGAAGGGCAACGAGGTATACAAAATGGATTTGTCCACCATCGAAGGGTTGGATGCGGCCAATACGGTGGTTCAGGCTTACGATATCATATACGTGGAGCCGCTGCCCATGTTGGCACGAGAGACCACCGAAAGTTTGACGCCCATTACCTCGCTTATATCCACGTTAACATTTTTCTATGCGTTCATCGTAAATCCAAATTGATATGGAAATTGAACGATTGGCAATTGAAGGGTTGGTCAAACTCAAGCCGCGGCAATTCAAGGACGACCGCGGCGTCTTTTGGGAAACTTGGCGGGAAGGGATGTTGACAGATGCGGACGGAGACCCTCTTCATTTCGTGCAAGAAAACCTTTCCATTTCAAAAGCTGGAACCTTGCGCGGATTGCATTTCCAGCGGGAGCCGCATGCTCAAGGAAAGTTGGTACGGGCAGCGTCCGGGAGAATTTGGGATGTGGCGGTCGATGTTCGCGCTTCATCCGCTACACGCGGTCAATGGTATGCTTGCGAGCTTTCTGATGCAAATGGCTGTCAACTTTGGATTCCCGCGGGGTTTGCGCATGGCTTCATGGCGTTGACCGACGATGCGGTCGTGGAATACCGTTGTACAGCGTTGTATGCACCGCAGGCTGAAGGGGCGATTCGTTGGAATGATGCCAGTATCGGTGTGAACTGGCAGCCCGAAGGTTTTGTGATGCCGGAAGG
>Ga0181574_10001228_pt1 | contig 23945 bp, 8 predicted proteins | sample 101ome_24_FD_145600 | JGI IMG/M metagenome (GOLD analysis project Ga0181574, IMG submission 145600) | Coastal salt marsh microbial communities from the Groves Creek Marsh, Skidaway Island, Georgia - 101410AT metaG (spades assembly) | ecosystem: Environmental > Aquatic > Marine > Intertidal zone... | reverse complement strand
CGTGGTCGATTCGAGCGTCTCCACAGTACCGTCCCTCTCGATCAGTGGGAACTCAGTCAACGTCTCCAACACGCTTCGTATTGCTTCCACCGCCACCATTTCCCTCAGTAACCTCAGCGATGATAGTAACGGGGTTGGCTACATGAACACTGAATGCAACCAAGGCACCGGTTGGTCCACTGTCTCAGGCACGTCCTTTTCTCCAGCGTCATCGGCTGACAGTGAAACTGCATTCGCCATTCAATGCCGCATTGTCGATTTGCTTGGCAACCGTGGACCATCTCAATGGATCAACGGAACGGTTGATACCCTTGGGCCGACCATTGCCGTGAATCCATCCAATTCGGCCGTGGTCTCCTTGGGAAGCCCGATGAATTTCACGCTCTCAGATAACTCGGGAATCGGGTCAACTCAAGCCCAGTGGGTGTGGTCCAACGGCACGAGTCTCAGGTACCACAATGTTTCAGGCGGTTCCTCTTCATGGAGCGGAAGCCCATCAACGCTGTTCCAAAGTTTAGGCGATGGAACCTTGTCGTTAACGGTCATTTCGTCCGATTCACTTGGGAATCAAAAGACCTTCAATGGGTATTCTTGGACGGTTAACACGACCCTCCCCTTGGCATCCCATTCCGTCTCAGGGACGGTCGTCAACGGTTACATCAATGCCAACAACGTGAGTTTGTTTGTTTCACCACCCAGTGGCACGCATCTGAATGCCTGGGTGAATTGGACGTGGAGTTCAACGACAGGTACCCTCTCGTCGGGCAACACCACCACCACCCTGACCGTGAGCGTGAGCAACGCTTCTGAAGTTCGTCACTGGCTCAACGTCACGGTTGGTGACAGTTACGGCCGCACCGTGTCCCAGTCGTGGAGCTACGTGGTCGATTCGAGCGTCTCCACAGTACCGTCCCTCTCGATCAGTGGGAACTCAGTCAACGTCTCCAACACGCTTCGTATTGCTTCCACCGCCACCATTTCCCTCAGTAACCTCAGCGATGATAGTAACGGGGTTGGCTACATGAACACTGAATGCAACCAAGGCACCGGTTGGTCCACTGTCTCAGGCACGTCCTTTTCTCCAGCGTCATCGGCTGACAGTGAAACTGCATTCGCCATTCAATGCCGCATTGTCGATTTGCTTGGCAACCGTGGACCATCTCAATGGATCAACGGAACGGTTGATACCCTTGGGCCGACCATTGCCGTGAATCCATCCAATTCGGCCGTGGTCTCCTTGGGAAGCCCGATGAATTTCACGCTCTCAGATAACTCGGGAATCGGGTCAACTCAAGCCCAGTGGGTGTGGTCCAACGGCACGAGTCTCAGGTACCACAATGTTTCAGGCGGTTCCTCTTCATGGAGCGGAAGCCCATCAACGCTGTTCCAAAGTTTAGGCGATGGAACCTTGTCGTTAACGGTCATTTCGTCCGATTCACTTGGGAATCAAAAGACCTTCAATGGGTATTCTTGGACGGTTAACACGACCCTCCCCTTGGCATCCCATTCCGTCTCAGGGACGGTCGTCAACGGTTACATCAATGCCAACAACGTGAGTTTGTTTGTTTCACCACCCAGTGGCACGCATCTGAATGCCTGGGTGAATTGGACGTGGAGTTCAACGACAGGTACCCTCTCGTCGGGCAACACCACCACCACCCTGACCGTGAGCGTGAGCAACGCTTCTGAAGTTCGTCACTGGCTCAACGTCACGGTTGGTGACAGTTACGGCCGCACCGTGTCCCAGTCGTGGAGCTACGTGGTCGATTCGAGCGTCTCCACAGTACCGTCCCTCTCGATCAGTGGGGTGACATATAACCATCTTGGAACGTTGTATGTTGGTCCAAATGCAACCGTTCAGTTTTCGAATATAACGGATGACGGAAACGGTGTCGGAATTGGAGCACTCAAATGCAGTGAAGGGGGTGGTGAATATTTTACGATCGTGAACAGTTCATATTCTGGATATAGTGCACAGAATACAGAGGAGGAAATTGAACTGCGATGCCGACTGGTTGACCAATTGGGGAATCTTGGGGACTTAACGTTTTTGAATTACACGATAGATTCCATCGAACCGCAGGCTAGCGTGACATTGTATTCAGGCTCCGCAATCTCAAAGTACACAAGTCTTGAGTTGAATGCGTCGGATAATGTGGCCGTAGATCGGCTTGAACTTGAGTGGGGCTTAACGAATGGAAGTACGATGCTGTGGTCGAATTACACCACAACCACAACCAACCTTACGGTGAGCGCAAATTCATTATTTCCAGGGCAGAATTCGGGTAATTTATCACTCAACATAATCGTTGTTGACAAGTTAGGAAATATGAAGGAACTGGGCCAGATTGAGTGGTTGATTAGGGCTTCACCAGGTACAGGTACATATCAGATTCTCGGGGCCAATGTTTCAACAGCACAGAACGGGATAATTTATGCAGGGTCAAGTGTTAAAGTCAGGTACCAATTAAGCGAGATTAACTTCGCGAACTATACCATCAATACGACAGTTTACCGAAATGGATCACAGATTTCATCAGCCATACAAAACACGAGTACAGTCGTACTTAATTTGAGTTCAATGGGAGAGGGGTCATACGTCGTATCAACGATGCTTTGTGGCGAACTCATCTGTGTGAACTCCACAAAAAGTGTACGGATTGACCTAACTTCTGCTTCACCCCAATCTTGGCTAACAAGCGGTTCTGTGAAGTTCTCGGGGCAAACAATCCTTGTGGGTAAGACTGGCTCTCTCTCAATTCAGTTACCTGCTCAAGTTGGAGTTCAAACGGCGTATGTGTCGTGTTGGAATAATTCATCAACCATTCAATATAATTCAACCGGAACAACGTTTTGGCAACCGAACAGCAATCCTTCATTGCATAACATCTCCACGATGGTGTTGAGTTGCCATTCTGTTGATTTAGTTAACAACACATCACCTGTTGTGAATTATACTATGATGTTTGATTTTGTATTGCCAGAACTCAATGCTTCAGTAGAAAACTTGGGAGGTTATGTGTACGGGGAGAGCATTGTACAACTCAATTGCGAGGATTTGTCGTCGGTTGCAGAACTAAAAATCGCCTATGCTCTTGGAAATTCGTCGGTTGTGAATTCAACTTCAACAAGCAATATGACCATAAATCTAGCCGCGCTTTTCCAAACGACACAAAATCAACTTGTAACGCTCAATCTAAGTTGCGAAGATAGCTTTGGAAACCGGAACACAACTGAATTGAATTATGACTATTACGGAAAGATACCCTCTCCGCAGATGATCTTCCAGTCGACTATCAACAAAACAAGTTTTGAGGTCATGGGCAACGCAAGTAGTATCGCCGTAAGCAATTTCAGTCACTTACGTGGTAAAATTCAAATCAAGATCGAGAACGCAACAACGACCTTGTACCAGACTCAAATGAATGTAACGAACTCCAGTATAGAGATCATGACAATTCAACTCCGAGCTCAGCTTGCCAATCAATCAAATTCTCCGTTGAGTATGAGTATCCGTCATTACACCGCAGGAAATCTCTCAGCGTCTTCCTGGGAGAGAGCACAAATTATGTTTAAGCCAAATACGATTGGTCTGTCAGATGCAAATAAAACCATGGTAGCCAATGGTTCAACGTTCTCACATAGTTTACAACTTTCGGAATGCAACACTGCCTCAATCGCGGTGTCTGGAGACCTTACGATGAATCAATCAAATGTTATGGCGGGGACAATTCAATTTAATGTTCCACTCGCAGCAGATAGTTGGCTTAATTACACGATTTCGGTTACGGATTGTATCGGAAATGCACATCAACAAGTTTTCAGTTTGGCGTACGATTTAACCCCTATTCAAATAAACTTCACCCTTGGATTGAACCAGAAAATAGGGCCAAGTTCTCTAATGATACTGAATCTAACGGACAATTCAGGCTTGGAAACCACTTCGGTGGCAATATCGATGATGAACACAACAAAAATCTCAATTTGCGGTAGCGTGGTGTCAAGTTGCAGTTACAATTTGAGTCAATACGGGACCTTAATGCATGGTGATGTGGTGTATATCTTCGGATCAGTATGGTCAAAGTCAGGGGAGTATCTCGTTTTCAATTATTCCAGAGAAGTCGATGCCCAAGTAGAGATCTTGGCTCTCCAGCCCAGTGGCTCAGAGAACCTCTCGAACGGATTCATTTCGACCCACACCCGTCTCAATTTCACATCAACGGAAGTGCTGGACCGCGTTTGCGTGGGGTCGGTCATTCTCAGTTTCAGTCAGCAATGTGAAACTGGAGTTTCATGGATAAAGTGGTCAGCTTCTAACTCCTACACGCAAGGAAACATAACGGTCTACGTAGATGCGACAGATCGATACGGTAACACACGCAATCAAACATTCAACTTTACCAACTTACAAAATCAACTCAACCAGACAACGAACCTGATCGAAATTCCGTCCCCGCAATGGGTCTCTCTTGGCCTCAACGGTGATGTAGTTACGACAACTTATTGGGAGGATTCAGGGGTAAACTTGTCTTCAACAAATGGCTCAATATACATCTCTGATGTGGGGTCGAGGGTTTTGTCTTTGCGCTTGGAAAACGCAGTCGGATTTACCCTGATCAAAAACATATCAGTTGTATTAGACCTCACAGAGCCAACTCTGGTATTGAACTCGACTGGCTATTTTGTGGGCAGGAACAGTACGTTCGGTTTTGGAGCAGCAGACAATACATCTCACCTCAAGACCCTCACTTTGAATTTTAGTTCAACCAATATCTCGTGTAACTTGGTTGAAAGCCTCCAAGGGAACAACTACAACTATTCGAGGACATTTTCAGCAATATTGGGTGGAACAAATTGCAGCCAAATGTTATACCAGAATCTTCAAGTTCAAGTAAATTTGAGTTTGTCAAACAGCGTTGGCCGTACTGTCTACTCCAGCAATCTCAATTATCAGTTCATTGGAACGATTGAAACTGAACAAGTATATGTTGATGTTGATTTTGGAAAGCTATTGAGTGGCAACACAATTGCAGCCTCGCCATACACAAACCTAACATGCATGGCAAACCATCTTACCAATACAACCCTATCAATTTCTGTGAGTTCCGGTGCCTTCAGTTCTCGATCAAACACATCCGTTGGTTGGAATTCCGGAAACGGAACCGTGCACTGTCAAGCTGTCGATGGGTTTGGCAATCAATTGAACAAATCATTCACCGTTCAATTCCTGTCAAACGATATCAATCTCTCAATATCGGTTTTAAACGGTATGGGGAATATGTCGAGAGCAGGATCAATGAATCTAAACATTTCAGCAAACTCATCTGTTGAAATTTCCAGTTTACGGTATACAGTAGAAAATTCGACATTTTCAATAAATAATTTGTCCAGTGATGTCGTGGTTTCCACCACTCCGGGGATTTATCACGTTCTGATTAATGCAACGAATGAACTCGGTTATGTTCGCACAAATACATTGAACATCACCATTGATGGCGTTCGGCCAAGCATGAGTCTACTAAATAGCAATTCAACCAACGCCTTCGTCCTAAATTCGTCCATTTTTGTTCGTCAGTATCCGTACATTCTTGCAGGCATCATCTCAGATGATGTCTGCGTTAGGGGGACAGAGTTGACCGTAAATCGTTCGGGGAATTTTAGTTGGCAAGGAGACCAATTTGAAAGAGAAATTTTGAATCCCGGTGAGATTGCCTTCTCCCTTATTGATTGCGTCGGAAATTCGCGATCTTTCACCTACAACATCATCAATAAAACCTCGATACAAAATCCTCTGATTCAATACTCAAATGTCGGACTTCTTTCTCCAACCAACTTCACTTCCTACGGAATTTCAACCGCTCAAATTGACTTCATGGATGCATTGAATCTCAGTGTAAATTGTTCTGCATCCACTGCAACCATAGATTGTAGCCAAATCTCAACAAATTCCTTTGCTGTAATCTTTAACACAACGGCGAATTTTTCAACCGCGTCACTCATTTTTTCAGATTCCATCGGAAATCAATACGTAATTAATTACAATGTTTATCTTGATAGAAGTGGGCCACAGTGCGACTTGCAGAGCCATAAACGTGGAACTTCAACCATCATTAGCAACTTGAACAATGTGGTAATCACATGTACTGATCTGTCCCCACTCTCCTCAGAGGTATTGGTTTCAAACGGGATAAGTAATTCTTCATATTTCGGCTCCAACGGGTCAACAATTCTTGGGTTTTCAGTGGATGGGAATTGGACGATTACGGCGACTGATGTTCATGGCAATTCATGGACCAAAGTATTCAATCTCGTTGAAGATCAAGGTCCACCGGTTGTATTCTGCAAAGATGTGTTCACCAATCGTTCACTTTCTTCGTTGGACTTTGACTATATTCTGAAAAACCCTAGGATACAGTGCACCTTAAGTGACGAATCCTACGTTGAATCAAAGTTGGAAATCATGACCACTTCGGGCTCGAGTTACGAATTGAATATTTCGTTGCCTCAATTCAACTATACCATACCTGTCAGCACAGACGGTGTACGAATATGGTTTAACCTCACGAGTGTTGATTTCTTTGGTAGGACAAGCATACTATCATCCACTTTCGTAATTGACGGTTCTAAGCCGGTGCCGATGCACCATTTGGAACCATTACCTGGATTTGGCCCAATCCTATTGAATGATGTTTTCATCCCCCAAAGTTCATTGTATGTGAACACCACAAATGATAATTCAGCGGGTCCTTTTTGGACAAATATATCATTTCAATGCAGTGGAAACGGCGTATTGTTTGAAGACAGTACATCTCTTCCAAGCTATGCGGTTCAATTGGACTGGTTGAACAATGTATCTTGTCCCGATTCCAACGGTTCTGAAATCATTGAACTGAGGATTGATACTGTTGACTCAGCTGGAAATTCGAATCAACTCGTGGAATCATTCAGAATTGATCGGACTGAACCGGAGGTCTGGCTTGGATTGGTTTGCGGTTCCAACCTGTTAACTCAGTTTATGCCATTGGACCACATCTCTGCCTCAACAAATTGTAAACTCGTCCCTGAGGTTGATGATGACACGGAAGTTGTTGCAATTTATTTACAATACAGTTCGGAATGGATTGAATTGGATGAAAGTTCATTTGATGTTTCAATCATTTCTTCTACCGGGGCAACACAATTCAATCTTCTGGTTATTGATGGTGCATCAAGGTCAATCAATTACACATACCATCTGTTTGTTGATGACAAACCAGATTTTGAATTAACGGGTGAGACCTGTAATCTAGCCCATGTTTTGTGTTCTTTCGAGATGAACAACTCGATACCAATGAGCATCACAATTCACTCCCCGCTCACTTTGGAATGGTTCCGTACTTCTTATTACAATTCGTCGAATGTAACGGTGTCTTTAACACTGGATTTGTTTGATTCGTCTCAACGCGTATGGGACTCACCCGCCTCAAGCAATGTGGTCATTCCAATTGACACGGTGTCTGGATTGAATTCTGGCGTCTACCTGTTGAGATTTCATGTTTCAGATGCTTGGGGGCGTCAATACATACAAACAACGGAATTGGTGATTGAGTTTGAAAACATCACCTACACCATCCTTTCGGGTGATGTTCAGCCGTTCCTCACATGTATAACCTGTAACGTGATTATGGACATCGATTACCCTATTCTCGTTGATTCAATCTCGACAAACGGTGCCGAGTTTGAGATCCTAGAATTTAACGCAAACAGTGTCCGCCTCCTTGTTAATTTGAACCCAAACAATCTGACATCGGGGGAAAACTCTCGTCTCGAGTTGGCCTTCCTAAGTCGTTCCAATGTCCCAAAGGCCATCTCATTTAACCTCAGTATCTACCAAAATGAGGTCTATACTTTCAGCTATCTTTCGGCAGGGGACACCCAAACCTCCACTTGCATTATCACTCCACGAGAAAACTACACAGCTGTGATTTGTCCGGCTTCTTCCAATTCAATGGCCGGCGAATTATTTATCACACCGCAACACAGGAAAATGAGGAATTTTAGTCTCCTTGAAAGTAATAAACAGGGTATTGCACACAAGATGTCTTTCGAATCTGCCTTCTTCGTCGGCCACAAATTCAATGAAGATACAACCTTGAAAAAACTACAAATCCCGATTTTGCTCATCAACGACAATCCAGATGATCGCCAAAATTACACCATCGAGATCGTCTCGAAGGAAGAAATCTATCCCGATATCACAGAGGTTAAGGTTCAAGCCGACCGTTTTAGCATTGAAGAATTTGGATTGCTGAGTGGTGAATACATTGTGAGCTTGAATTTACCTGATGGTGGCTTTAGAAATTTGGCTCAAATACGCAACTCAATACAGGAAACATCAATGTGCCTTATCACCATTGATTTCCTCCGAAGAGAGAGTTCGACGGATTATGTTTATGGGTATAAATTCAGTTCCCAGGAAACTCGCCAGGTTGAATTTGATTGTGAGGCTACAGTGATGAATGAAGCGAGTCTAGATAACAATTCTGTCGATTTACTTGTCATTTTGAATTACAACTTGAGTGTCCAAGCGACGGCCCAAATCGATGATCTACAGAGCTATGGTCTGGTCGACTCACCGTTTTATGCTTCGATTGTTCGGAACATTCGTATTGAGTTGTTCGACCCTTACAAACAGCAATCAATCGACACTCAATCTGTGCTTGATATTTCTCCACGAATACCTTCCCCAGATGTTGTTTCGAGATCCCAAGAACATTGCAAAAATGGTATCCAAGAATTTTCGTATCTGAAGGCAAAGGACAGCGGTCAATGGAACAATTTGATTTCTTGCTTGGAATCCATTAGACTATCAGAACCCCATTTTTACATCGGCCTCAACCTTGCTGCTACCACACAGGCTCCAAGAGCAGAGTACAACGTTATCATCTTGTGCGACTCCAGAGATCTCCCGAACGAGATTCTTGACTGGATTAATTCGAATGATTGCGCTTTCATTGAAAGGACCCTCGGAGATCACAACGGTTTGAAGGTCCTCAACGAATGGGAACTGCTCACGCTCAAACCGGTGGTTTGCCTCATGAGTTGTGCTCATCATTCAAACGGAATTGTTCAAAACCAATTGAAATTTGATAATATTGGATTGGAAATCCGAGATGAGTTAACGATGTACCAGTCTGATAATGGAAGGGTCGTTGAACCATCGATTACGAGTGAATATGTCAATATTGCGGGTATCTTTTTGATGAGTATGATGGGTTTATTTGCAGCGGGTTGGTTGATTGTACGCTATAATTTATTCAATGTTGCAGTAGGAATATGGGAAAGAAGGAAACAATCCAAGTAGGATATCTTAAGTAATGTATAACCATACGAACATCATGGTTGACATTGATTCTTTATCAGCAATCCTCGGGGTCGCAGCAGGTGCGGCACTCGCTTACGGTCCTAAATTGATCTCCGTTCTTCGAACCGATGAAAACAAAGTTTTGACTCCACGGAAACTAGACCAAATGCTTCTCTCACACAAATCCGATGATGATGAGTGGCGAGGAACCAAAATTTTCACGCTAAAAAAAGAAGCTCGCATAAATGTGGCGTCTGAGGAATTGGAAGCGATTTCGACCCGCCTTGAAGACATCCGGCTTCGTGAGGATGATGTGGCATCTCGTGTAAAAGAGATGGTGAAAGGCTTCCGGCGTCTCAAATCAAAGGTTGAGGGCATTGAAGAACAAGGCACACAAATGCTTGAAGCGAAAGCCGGATTCGCCCCTCTCTTTGAAGAAAAGAAGGCCATCTTTCAACTGCTCCACCAGGCCCTGAGTGCTAAAACTCAAGTCAACAACGAATTGGCGTTTTGGGAGTGTGTTAAAGGCGGTAGCACCCAACAAGCGACCCTCAAAATTTTGCTAGAACGTCCACAACTTCCCGAGGATAAGCTTGATCATTTCTTAGCCGGTGAAACGGGTGGGGCATACGACGATCACGAATGGAACGATATCTACAGGATTTGGTTTCAATGAGTGATGTCTCCCTTACGTTTCAGCAAATTCACGAGATCTCCGAAGTTTGCATTCAGGAACTCTTGAAGTTGCTTGAGGATGATTGAATGGTTGTGCCAATCCTAAGGCTTTACAAGGCCGTGTCAGCCGAAGGTACGATTTATCGGGTTTCATCGAGAGATGTCATTCGTCTAAAACAAAAGCTCGTGCAGCTTGAAAATAAGATCGGTGAGCGCAACATCTCTTCAGAAGATGACATCATTTGGAGATATGTAAGAACTCGTATTGAATTGGAAATTGGAGCAGAATTAAGTCTTAAACGATTGCGAAAACTCCCCTTTGATAAATCGAATGCTCCGCAAACCACGAGGTTATTGTTGGACCGGGATGTCACCCCTCTGTTAGATTTATTAGAACCGGTTTCCTGACGGATATGTGGAAGCCCAGCCGCCCCCAAACTTGGCCACGGATGCTTCCTCAGGAATCAATTACTCTTCGGGAATTTATTATTTTTTGGCGTCACTTGCTTTTTCCCTGTTTTGTTTGTTTACATTCGTACCTGAATTTGATGCAACTGATACCATTTGGATATGGGGATGGCCGGTTACACTCATCGTTCTTCTTTTTTTCCTTGTCAGGCTAAATCACGAGATGCCCGACAAGGACGAATTATCATCATACCAAGGTCAGATTTGGCAGGGGAAATATTTCCAACAAGCGTTCGCTGCTCAAACGATTGTCGTAATCTTGCATTTTGGAATTTGGATCTTCAATGAGGCCATCTCTGATGAGGGTCCGAGCAATTTAATCTTTCAATCAACATATCTTGCCCTTGCTGCCGTCACTTCTTACAGTACATGGATATGGTCATCGGGTGAATTACCGAACATTGCATCGATTGCCCGTCTCGGAGAATACTTACGTATATTAGAAAAAGACCGGCGAGTCGATGTCAAAATTTTTTCCGTCAAACCTGATGAATGGAAGTTCGTAAATTCCGAGTTGACTTACAGTTTTGATCCACGAAGGAGTGTCTGTGTTGTCCGTTCCTATGGTGCAACTGAGTGGAATTGCTTGAGTGTCCCAACTGCTCGGAAATTGGACTTGCCAATCCGTCCTCGTATACGTGATCTCGATAGGTTCTGCATCGACGGTCAGTCCCTATTGTTGCATAATGAAGTCAAAAAATTCCTGAATCCGATAAAACCAGGAGATTCAGAATTGGACTTTCACTTCTCAAGGCTTTCTCCGCTTCAACTTTTTTCAGAAACGAATGTACATGGAATTTCAATCAAAAGTACCGAGAGTGATGGAGGTGGCCTAACGTTGTACTCAATTGCGTGTCATTGGGACTTTTCAAAACTAAGACACGCCGCAGAAGGAATAAAGTCAGCGTTGGTTGAAACCACCAATTCTGAAAAAGACCAAGGGATTCTAAAGTTGAATTTAGTCAACGTTTATTGCATGCTATGTACACAAGAAATATCACCGTCAGTAAGTTTGTTTGAAGAAGAAAACGATGGATGGTTATCCGGATTGAATGCGTATTGTGAATTTGTCACACAGTCTATGCACTCGATTGAGTTTATTGAGGAAACGGTTGGCATTCCTGCAGGTCGCAAGCTTGTACCCTTACCAAGCAGTTTGTTTACTTTCAGTCCTCTACATTCTTTCCATTCTGAATATGTATCATTATCGAAGTTAGATCTCTCAAGTTTCCAGAATGACGATTTAGAGGCTCACGTCATGACGATCCTTTCTGCTTCAATCGATGTCTTGGCAAGATTTTCAAAGCAATTTGATAACAAGGGCGATTTGGCCTCACAACACATCAAATCGTATGTCCTCCTAACATTAGCAATGGGACTTTTCAGCGTAAGGTTTTACTTAGAAGGAGGGAGGTGATTTCCATCAATAAACGAATGTCTCGAGAAGAATTTCAAGCACTCCTTGCTTTGTTGTTTTTTGGTTACGCCCATGCAGACTCTTTGGGCGTGATTGGTACTACGAAACACGGCCAGCGGCTTATTTTTCAATCTCTTGTATCTCATGCCTCTCTGCCCCTCAATCGTATAGAAGTTGACGAGTTGCCCGAAGGCTCCGTGCGAGAATTTGAATCAACGATTTTGCATGCTGTAAACGGAAATCACGACATCGGGTATGCACTTGGTCAAGAACATGTAGCTTGTGAAAATGAAGAGTTTCGAAACAAAGCATTGAACGAGCTTGGTGGGAAGTATGTCACCCAAGTAGAGTTTGAGTCATTTATCAAAAGCAACATAAGAGAAAATGAAATGAAATCAAATTGTAAAAATTGTGTCATTCAACTTAACAATGACGAGTTTTCTGTTGGTGCGAAAGCGAAGATCTTCAACAGCAACTCACCGGTGAAATTCCCGGGGTGTGCTTTCCATGGAGCACATCTTAAATCCGCAAATCAAGAACGCAATATCGGATTTGAAATCGAATTTACCTTCCTTCCCTCGAGAAGCGGCTATCAACTTAGGTGCAAGCGCGTTGCAATTTCTCTCAGGTTGCAAAACTCAATGCTGAACGTGCTAAGAATCATTGGGGAAGGAAAAGTGAATGAACTCGCCTCCAGAATGCGAAGTCTTGAGGATATTGTCTTACATGCCGAACGTCCGAAGTTACGCTCAGAATTCATCATTCGCGTTAGGTCCTCGGCATCACATCACCACGAACTTACGTTCTTGCCTCAACTCAGCAGAGAGGGCATAGGCCTATCAATGTCGTTTTTGACAGAGGAACTTCATCCTTTTGAAGCGATGGAGGTCCAAGATCTAAAAATGAATGAACAGGACCTCCATCGTTCAATCCTCTTCCTCAGAAAAGACATCGAGCATGTTTGGGATCCGAATTTGCTCGTCCATAATTTTTCCCTGTTTGACAGGGTTTTTGTGCTCCAAACTCTGGAATCTATATCTGCGCCAAAATCGGTTTGGCCGATCTACCAAATTGAGTTTATGAACACCAAAAATTCGTTAATTGAACCCGCAAATGAACGTGAATTTCTCGATATCTGCTTCAACCATCGCCTCGTAACCACCTCTCCACCATCTGGAATCAAAACTGGATTTCAACTCGGCTTTTCTCTTACAGATTTTGGATTATGGAGAGTGATGTAGTTGGGGAAAAGTATCGAAAATGATGTTCAATCCAAGTTTGGAAACAGCCAACGAGGACAAGGTTTCGCATTGTTTCAAAGGTTTGATTTTTTTAACAGCACACTCAGGTACCTCGCCTTCCTTCTTCCTATCATCTACCTGACCTACTTCGCCTGGCAACCCCATGCTCACTGGAAAACACTTTTGGCTTCATTTTACTTCTTTCCCCTCCGTAACTTGTTCCGCTCTTCAGTTCAACTCCAAACACCATTGTTTGGCCCTCGATTCCTTTGGATAATTTTTTGTGTAATCACCCTCTTTTTGGCATCATTTCTTATCTATGCGAATGAAACAGTGGCTCAATTTGGTCTTGAGTCAATCTTTATTCAGACCACGGATTCATGGTTTTTCAGTGCATTGTTGATTCTCTCATTGTACTGTTTGCTCTTTACCTCGGTTGTGGGTTCGGCGATTTTGTCCCAACGCGCCAGCATGGACCCAAACAATCCACCAATTAACTCAATTGGAAACATCGGAGATTTGCTCAGCGACTATGGCCAGCTTAGTGACTCCAACGCTGATAAACGATACGTGACACAAACAGTGAAGCGATTGTTTACGCTTGATAACGAATTGTGTCAAAAATATCTTGAACAATTCGAAGAAATCACAACTGACCAAGGCTTTATTCAATTTCTTATCGAAAACTCAATGTCCGCATCAGTTCCACGAGTTGATTTGGACGCTGATCTTGTATCGCATGAGGATTTACCTCGCTTTTTGTCAAGGCATTTCCAAGTTGAGTTGAGCAAAATGCGTTACCAAATAAACATCGCTTGCCTTGAGGAACTGTTGAACTCTGGAGACAATGCGTCCTATGACAAAGCGTTTTCAACAATTTTACGCAAAACGTTGTTTGAAGATGAAGGCCCTGGAGCTTCTATGGCTTCCAGCGAACGAACGGTCGAAAGTCCATTTGCCTCGATCGTTCTTTTGCTCTATCTAGATGCCATCAAACGAGACTTAAAGGTAAAGGACTATTTCGGATTCGTCCAAAAAGAAAAAATGGAACTGGAAATTGGACGTCTTGAACAGTTGCCAAACTGGCGAGATGTCCTTTCATCATTGCCAAGAACCGAGGTGAACCTACAACAAACAAAATTTGCAGAGATGCGTGGAACAAAGGAAAACCTTCTCGATGAATTTTACAGTATGTATGATTTTGAGGCTCATGATCTGCCGAATCGCCCCACTAGCCCAACAATGAATTCGAGGCTTGAGCCAATTCTTCGCAAGTATGGTGCTCTATGAGTGATTTCCATGGATTCCTTTACGATTTCTGAAGATGTTCACCGACATCTCGCCAGATCGTTACCCAAAAGGCCACGTGAAATTGAGTTACCTTCTTTGCTTACCTTCGCATCACTTCTTGGGTTACGAGGCCATGGATTAGATGAAGATCAAGGGAGTGGCAAAGAAGCAGGATTTCCTTGTTTTAAGGAGCCTACCTGGATAACGACACGGTTCAATTGTATTTTCTGCACTCATGAGCAATCGTGTTCATCGGGCTCGACGCAACGAGATGGCAAAATCACTACATCGATTCATCTCATTGACAAGAGTATCCATTTTCTTGACAAGCACTTCAACGAAGAATCTGTACAACGCCACCTCACAAGTGTCTTTCCATCATTCGATGTTTTTTGCGAACCTCATTCTCAACCGATTTCAAGGACCCTCGTGGCATTGCCCCTTTCCACTCCAAGGTCTCTCCAACGGAGAACTCCTGCCCAGCATCTGTATTTTTCGGAGATCTTGAATCGCACCCTCACTTTGTTTGAAGCCACGCTGTTTCATTTTATCGAAGACTTGGTATTCCAAACTCGCCTCAGGGAAGAAGTATCACATCTCCACTTGAATGAAATTATTGATTCTGGCTGTCTTTCCCTTGATGGCTGGAGGGAAGGATTGAGTCTGGAATCCAGTTACAACGAACAATGTTCTGCGATGGTTGAAAAAATTCTAAGTGTCTTCAAGAATTCTGAAAAATACGAAATTTACAAACCAATCCTCAATCAATTTTTTAGAGAGTACGGGCGCAAATACGAGGAAGGCTCATTGAGATACTCTCACGAGTTTGGACTCGAAGACGCCTCAACCGATCCTTTGGAACTTGTAGAATTTTTGTTTGCATCAATTAGCCATGCCGCTGGGGCACTTCCAGAAGACCAACTCACTGAAATGAAATTGTTCGATGGGCGAGTCGATGTTGTCCTGCTCAACAATACCAACGAATCGCTTCCCGACATCCACCCTATTTTTCGAGTTATTCGTCAATATTCACTTGAAGACATGCCTACACCGGTTTTATTGATGAAGGACTCTTCCTATCGCTCGATTAAACGAGAGTTCTATCTGAATACATTTTCTTCTGTTCCGGAGGATCATCGAGGTTCGCAACCGCTTACTGTATTAGCGTATGAAGAAGGGGAATACCAGTGCGCACTCACGGTCATTGCTGCTGTGGCAAACAAGAATTCGTTTGGCTTCTCGATAAAGGATTACTCGAATGTTTTGCAACAAGGGCTATCAAGGCCACATTTTGCGGTTCTTCCTGCGTCAGAAATTTTTTCCGTGGGTGTGCTTCAAAAATATTTATTGCGATTAATCACAAATTTAGCCGATGAGGGTTTGGAACAACTGAAAATGCGGTTAAGAGATGTGTTTCAGGAGTTGGTTCCACTCTGGAGTGATTTCCTCGCGGACCGTATTTCGTTCAACATTGATCGGTATGAAGAAGTGTTGAATCATTTTCTTGGTTCATCGGAATTTACATTTACCGATGAAGGTCAAATTTTGAAGGCCCTGTCCGATTTTTGCAAACAAATCCCCGTTGAGGGGCATTGCCTCTTTGAGTATGAAGAAATCATCACAGATGAAAACCATACCATGCAAACCTTGACATGGCAAGTGCCACGCAAAACCTCAGAATCGGTCGTTCCTCTTCACCTCCATCGCGTGGATAATTCAAACTCATCTGGCGCGGATAACGAACTTGGAAGGTCACCTAAATTCATTTATGGGGAAGCATATGACCTTCTTTTCAATTCAACAACACAGAACAATACAAATGAAGAAATGGTTCATTTTCGAGAGAGTCTCGGAAAGTTAAAACAAGAACTTAATTCAAACACCGATTACTCCAAAACGGACGTCAGAAGAAGCCTGGTCGGAGCGATTGTTCTCTCTCCAAACTTGATAAAATGCTTGAATCAGAACAAGGGGCCGATTCTGGCCAAAAGCCTGCTGGACATCCTGAGGGATGCATGCCACCATGCAACCGTTGTCATCGGAACTCGTGGGGAGATGGCCGAATTCCAAGCCATTGGAGTAGCCTCTCATCTGATTCAAAACATGATTGGGTCCGATTTTTTCTATTTTCGAGTACCGCCAAGTTACGACATTGGAGGAAATCTCTTTCACGGGACCAACTCAATAAGAGATTGATATTTGGCAAGGTTCTTGTAATCAATCCTCTTGGGGCGCGTGAGTTGTATGGAACAGACCATTGAAATCCGCAAAGAGTTCCATAGAAGATTTCTCGTTTTGGATGCAGAAAAGAAATTTATGTCCCGGAAGACAAAGGCGGTGGAAGAACTCAATACTCACTGGAATTCCTTCACGTCCCACGAACTGAAGAATGTTCTGACCAACTACAGCGGCATCAAGAAAAAAAGTTATCAATCATTGGGTTGGGAAAAAGGTCAGGTTATTGTCGGGCCTGTTGTTTTTCCGATGGGGCCATTGCCAAAAATTATCGAGGCCGCCGGTGTATTGGAAATCACACCGTCCACAAATTTGATCACTGACGAAATCGCCATGATGCTCCAGCCCGGGGCAGGTATTTCCTATTATTCCTATTCTGGAAATGCCGGTGCTACGATTTCGATGACGCCTGAAGAATTTGAGCTCTTAAGCCTCTGCGGTATACTTCTTGGTCGACTCGCAAGCAACACCTCAGAAGAGTTATTCGTAAGAGACGAGAACAAATATCGGATGGCTCTGGAACTTAAACTGGTAGAGGCACTCCTTTACTATCAGATGTGCAATCTTCGAGACCTTATTCCAAAAATTGGCGAGCTTTGTGAACGATTGCACGATGCCCACAACCTCCTCTTCGCATTCTTGAAATACATTTACGTTGCGGATGTGGGCCCACGCAACACCATCGGTGAAGCAAAAGAAACTTTGAGGAATCTCATGGAGGTCTGCACCATTCAAGCGAACACAGTGGCCAAAATAACTGGAGATTACGCTGTTGATCCCAGGCTGAGCAAGAAGTTTGTTGAATCCTTTAAGGAATTCTTGAAATTCATCAAGCATCCAAGTGGCCCTGGAGCCATGTTCCCAATTAAGAGTGACAACATTTTTCAGACTATTCTCGGCACAAGAAGGGCGATTAACGATGCAGCACAAACAGAGCAATTGGAAGTTTGGGCAACCAATCTTATCAAAGAAACCTTGGTAAATACTCCCCTAAACTTTGAGACGTTCTCTGTCGGTCTTTCGGATACGATGACAATCACTCAAAACCACCCAATGATTGAATTCCACAAAGAATGGAGACATCAATGTGTTGTTTTGAAACAAACCATGGATCAGCACTACGCAGCCATCGAACACTCATCGCTCGCTAAAAAAGAGGAAGCTATTACCCAAATTAAAAATTTATCGAAAAAACTGGATGAACTGATTGGGCATGATATTCAAATTCCGTCCGTTGTGGAGAAGCCAAAGTTTGCAGTGGACTGGTTTTTTTACGCCATGCGAATGTTCTTGGATACGTCTCTTTCTGATCTGAACAAGACAAAAGACTCAATTGAGCATAATTTCCAAACATCCTCAACGATACGCAGGAAATTTGCAGAGATGGCTCGATTCCTCGGTGATATCGAAGAGGAAGATGAAACGGACTTACTCACGGAGGCGCTCACGTCCGAATCGTCAAAGATTTTTGCAAAGGAACGTTCAGAGGTGCCTGCCTCTGATGCTGAAATCACGGTCCTAACAGCAGCTTTTGATGATTTAAAGTATGCTTTTGAGTCTGTACGAAATTACAACGAATCTTTGGAAACCCTACGAAAGCAGACTCGTACAGAAAATCTTGTGACGCGCCACGAACTGAAAGAGATGAAGCAGAGCCTCCAACGTATCGAAAGCAACAAGAAATTACAGTTCAATCAAAAATACGACCAATTCATCGATAATCTAAAGGATGCGGGAAGCCGGCAGGATTGGAAACTCTTGATCCAACGGGAAATAGAAAACCCTGTTTCCCAACTCCTTGAGGAAATCAACGTTGCTTTGGATGTCACCACCAACCGTACAACCAAAGGGACCCTCATTATCGGTGGCGGGCAAGCCGGACAACAAATCACACGAGCCATTATCGCCGATTGTCTCAACAACATCAACGACCCTCGCAGCATGGCTCTTCTGGAAGCCATAAACATTTCAGAGCAAGACATGGTTCTCATCCGGAGAATTTTGGAGAAAGATTACGTTCGATTTAACGCAAGTAAAATCCGCCCAGGTCATGAAGTAATCGATGGCACCCTCAAAATCTTTGAACGTAAGGACGAAGCATATGAAAACTGGAAGCGAAAACAACAAGATCCTGTCATAAGAGAGAGTGCTGAAGATTACATTGAAATGGTCCGAATTTTCGAGAAAACTGGCTTGCTTGTACTCAACCTCGGTCACGAACTTGATTCCTTAATCTTGGACGAAAACACTCCGTTTCGATTCATCTGGGGAAGTGCAGAGTCGGTTCGTTCCGTTGATGGACGTACGAGATTTTATGCTTCAAATCTCCTTGGGTTGGAAAGTCCGTTGGGTGCTCAAGGAGCGGGCGGGCAATCCGGTGCAGGACGCTCATACGCCGTGCGTGATGAACAAACCATCAAAGACACCCTCGACTCCATCTCAAAACGGCAAGGTGTTTCACATATCATGATTTTCCACTCGTTCTCCGGTGGCTCCGGTTCAGGAATGGTGCTGCCCCTACTTCAATATTCAAAGGAGATTTTTCCAAATGCGCAGGTATTTGTCTGTTCGGCCGGTGTTGATTCGAATGGTCGTTATGCTGATGAGAAATACCCCAACGAAAATACGGTCTACATCACGAGCGATGTCCTCCAAGCCTCTACGGATAGTTTGCACCGAAAGCTGGACAAGATTGAGTTGCTCAAATGGCGCAAGTTCGGGGATGATTTTTCACGTCTTGAGGGGGAACTGTATGATTTGTGGGAGAATATTGCCCAAGGATTTGTTGAATTCAATCCTGCGAACCCCTATCAACTGTTCCACACAGAGATTTCTGGTAACAACAAACCCATCTATTCAAAGATGCAGCGTGATTTATTGGATGTCCTCCGGCGTCATATTGATCAAAATTCGGAGGCCCTTTCTACTATTTTCGACCTGTCAGATGTTGAAAAAACCTCTTGGCACGAATGGCTTCCAAACAACGAAGAACGCGCTCAAGCGTTCTTTGAAAACTCCAGGGCTGGTGCCACCCATCAAGAATTACTGGAAACAACCTGGGAACACTTCGTTCGAGCGAGTTTTGATCCATTGAACCTGTTGAAAATGAGTTCGAATGCACGAGGTACGGTAAATCAGGCTGTGTTTCCTCTTTCGTGGTCTCATTTGCGAAACATTACGTATATGATACGGAGGCTCACAAGAAACATAACCGATCCTTCGTTGGATACTATCGGCCAGAATATTGAGAAAATTCGACAGAACAAGAAATATTCAACTTACATCACCGAATCAAATTTCTTTTACCAAGGATTGACCGAAGGGGACTCTTCTGAAAAATTGAACGCCTTGAACAATCTGCAAGGTCTCCTTGAAACCTATTCTGCCAGGATGCAACAATTCCACACAAAAGTGAATGAAATTACACAATCAATTATCAGCAACAAAGGTGCAGCAGAAGACGATTCAATTCATCACATCACCGTCTCAAATGAATGGTTAACCAATTCGGTGAATCGAGCAAATTGGGACTCAATTGAAGAAGGCGAAGCGTATGAGATTTTCAACGCCATGCTCGGCGACCCGTTCAAAAACATGGCATTCCATTTGCTCACTGAGAGAGACATCACATCAGATGGCACAGATGTGGTCTTGGACGTCAACGACCTGAAGAGTGTGACGCAGAAGATTACATCCTCGTCCGTCATCGAGATGAATTCCACGCATGAGTTTTCGGAACAAATCCCGTTCTCTCAACGAGTCATCCGTTCCGAGGTTGACCTCGATTACGAGATTTTTATTGCATTGCTGAACGACGAGGGCTCTCCCTTCCTCAATGATATTGAAGAAAAATCTGATCAGACAACTGGCCAACTTGGTGGGGGAGGTTTGCTCGGAGGCGGGGGCTTACTTGGAGGTGGAGGCGGTCTGCAAACGGTCCTCGTTCGTGATAATGACTACAGCAGGGCTATGTACCACAATCATTTTGACAACCTCCCCTCCACTGGGCCAGAAACGCTAATCGAAGCCATTAACAAACACCCAGATTTTTCCTTTGAACAGTATTTGCTAACGCCATCTGCGATGTTGAATTTTATCCAAAATTTAACTCAGGAAAAAATTGACCTTTTGGAACGAGAATTCAACGAAAAATTGCCAAACGAAAGCACTGACTTAGAGACTTCAGCAATTTATCAACATATTCACAACATGGCGAAGTGGGTGTTCATCACGAGGCCAGAAGTTTTGGCTCACTATCTCTCCGATAAAGAATCGAGAAAACGGTTCAATGAAGCCACTCAAAATTGGCGGAACCATTTTACGATTTTTTACCAAAAACATGGAATGGCGTTCATCAACCGGAATGAAACGATCCTCGTCCAAAATGCTGTTTCTGCCCAAACCGGTTTAAGAAGCGAGATTATCCGGCAATTGCTAACCCAACATTTGTTCCATCTCGGAATTTTGGATTCAAGTCATCTCTCCTTGTATCCATCCCCCGGAATTACTGAAACTTTCCTTGCGGCGTTGTCGACAACTTGGTGGGCAACCGCAGAAAATCCTGCCCAAGACCAGGATAAACCCGAATGGCAATGCTCTTCTTGGGTACATCCTACCAACACGATGATTGCATTTTCAACTAGCCAAAATGATGCGAATACCGTCCTCACCGATCTTTTGAAGAAGAGTCTCCAACTCAACGACAAGGATGTTTCGTATTTCTCGGGTACCTTGTTTTGCGCGGAAAGGCTGGATGCTAACGCCGCCGTTTATGGCGTTCGCCCCGGCCCGAAATTGTATTTATACATTGCAAGATTAAAAAACTGGGCCCTACGCAATCACCCATTTACGGGGACGACCTCGCTCTTCAATCATATCATTTCTTCAATTCCAGCCAACGAACGAAGTTTGTCAGTTGAGGAGAAGAAGAATCCACGTCCAGATCACTATGACTATCCAACGTTTGTTCAAGGAATCAACGATTTGATTCGATTTTCCATTCCCCGCAAGATGGCGGCAAATGAACCGGGATCCCTCGGAATATTGCGCTATTGTTTGCTGTGGGGCATTGATGATGTTTCAGCTGCGAACGAGAAGGCACTTCAAAATCTGCTGGGCCGTCCACACCTCGACCCAAAGGTACACGAAAACATTCGGGAAATCCATCAGAGTTTCCCTCACGCTCAGGAAGGCGAACCCAATGCGATTGCGCAAACAATCCACGACCGTTTGAACATGCTCATTAGTTTGAGGTTTCCGGAGGCCAACGAGGAAGAAATCGAAGAAACTGTAAACGGGCTTTGGCAAACGGCTTCATGGACGGATGACCATTATTTCACCATGGCGATTTACTTGCTTAAAAATGTTGAGATTTCTGGTATAATCAATGATTATGCCGATTATATCATTCATTATTTCAAGAAAGCATCGGCAGAGATAAAAACCCGTCAAGAATACATCGATGTTGCGAAATACGCCACTGTCCGGCCATTTTTGGATGAGATCATGAGGTGCTTTGACACCTTCGCTACCCTTGTCAACCGTTACACTATTCAATCTCGCCATGAATCAGGCGTCCTCGAGCCTGGGTCAGGGGTAAGGTACAGGGTGCAGGGTTCCTTTGACCTCGACAGATACGATTCGCCAACAACTTCAATCATCACTCGACCTAGCAATGCATTCCATCGCAACAGGGAACTTGACCAGCAAATATATGCCATTGGCGATTTGATGGAGGGTGTGTTGCAAAATCAACAAATTGTCTATAACAACAACATCGATGGTGAATACACCCCCTGGATTCTAATGTTCAACCAAAAAACAATTCCGATGGACATCTCACTTGGTTTTAAAGGAATGATGAATCGGATGGTCGCTTATGGTTTTCACAAATTCAGTGCTACCCTCCTTCACCCTTACTGTTTCCTCAGGAACGCGTTGTGGATGTACGTGAGTTATGGCAAGTTTGCCTCAAAACGGGTGCCAAGTGCAACCAATGACAATTTCTTGATCCCGTATGCCGTCGCAGAACACATTTTTGGGCGACCCGATTTACTCCGTGGAAGAGTCAACGAAGTGCAAAAAGTACTCGCATCAAAATTCCAATCAAACTTCTCTGTTCGTGATCGTGCGATATATTCTCAACAAGTGAAACTCCTAAGTCAATTCACAGGTAAGACAATTGATATCTTGGATGATGACGACAAGAAGTCAATCCAAAGCGAACGAGAGTTTATGCCAATAACAGATATGCTTGGCTTAATCTGGATTAAGCATATTCGTGAAGAAGAAAAGCTGAATGAATGGCGTCGAATATACGATACTCTCGTGAGTAGGTTAACTGAAGTGGGAGTTGCAAATCACATTGCCAAAAATTACTGCGAAAGGATTGAGTCTGTAATCGAAGGCAATGATAACGGCCAGGAAATCATCGATAAGATGCCACAACACAACAACGAAGAACGCATTCTCCTCTCAAAAGAATCAAACTACTATCAATGGATACGCAAGTATGAGCCCGAATTTGAGGACACGATTGGCCAAGCAAAAGCAGAGCATTGGATGAGAGCCATTGCAAATTGGTTAAAGTGGACTCCTTCCGATAGAGCGGCCCCTTCACCTCAAACCGGGATAAGGTCGCCAGAAGTTGAGAACCGGTCACCACCGATGATTGACTTCGATGATCTCATATGATTTTGTGGGATTCAGCATGAAGTCTCTCATCCTCACAACCAGTGGGGATTAGGCCTAGGTCAAGGATAAAATTCCTGCTCAATGATAATCATCGCCAAATCAGGCCGCTGCGCCTGAATCAGCGTAGAGATTGCATCCAATATAGAGCGGCAGTCGCAGCCCTGTGCGACCCCCAGCGTCCACTTTGCCTCTCCTCGCTGCGAGACGTGGCCGCTTTGCCATGCACTTCGCTCGCGAGGCTCGCTGCAGCACGCTGCCCTCGCGTCCAAGTAAAATCGCTTGCAGTCTCACGATTGCTGATTTCGGAGCCCGACTCTCAAGGTCCAGACTTGAAAGGTTGGTGTAGATGTAGACCGCACGCTCAAAACTTGATGCTTCCATACGTTGGCGAGGGCTTGGGAAATAAACCTCTTAAACTTGAGGTCGGAAGTATGGACATGAATCCATCAACAGGGCGAGGGCAGGGCACATCGGTATCCATTTTGCTCTGCTTTCTGATGATTTTTCTTGGAATTTCTGCGTCGATGGGTGGTTTGAACGATGCAGAAACCGTAGGTTTCGCCGAGCAAAGCGATGTGCATCA
>Ga0181574_10001227_pt1 | contig 23951 bp, 18 predicted proteins | sample 101ome_24_FD_145600 | JGI IMG/M metagenome (GOLD analysis project Ga0181574, IMG submission 145600) | Coastal salt marsh microbial communities from the Groves Creek Marsh, Skidaway Island, Georgia - 101410AT metaG (spades assembly) | ecosystem: Environmental > Aquatic > Marine > Intertidal zone... | reverse complement strand
GTCAACGGCACTCTGCCCAGAGGCAGACAGATCCACCGGACTGGACCAGCTGCCGCCCGAGAAGCGCGATGCCTGGACGGTCCAGTTGCTGCCGTCGAAGCGCTGCCACACCGCGGTCACCACGCCGGAGGAGTCAACCGCCAGCTGAGGCCCAAGGGTCGGCCCAGAGGCAGAGAGATCCACTGGGCTCTGCCAGCTGCCGCCCGAGAAGCGCGATGCCCGGACGATCCAGTTGCTGCCGTCGTAGCGCCGCCACGCCGCGGTCACCACGCCGGAGGAGTCAACGGTGACCTGAGGGTCAATGGCATTCTGCCCAGAGGCAGACAGATCCACCGGACTGGACCAGCTGCCGCCCGAGAAGCGCGATGCCTGAATGATCGAGTTGCTGCCGTCCGAGCGGTACCACGCCGCGGTCACCACGCCGGAGGAGTCAACCGCCAGCTGAGGCCCATAGGCATTCTGTCCAGCGGCAGAGAGATCCACTGGGCTCTGCCAGCTGCCGCCCGAGAAGCGCGATGCCTGGACGATGTAGTTGCTGCCGTCGGAGCGCCGCCACGCCGCGGTCACCACGCCGGAGGAGTCAACTGCTATCTGAGGCTCGAGAGAAGTCTGCCCAGCGGCAGAGAGATCCACGGGGCTCTGCCAGCTGCCGCCCGAGAAGCGCGATGCCTGGACGATGTTGTTGCTGCCGTCGTAGCGCCGCCACACCGCGGTCACCACACCGGAGGAGTCAACCGCTATCTGAGGGGAATAAGCACTTTGTCCAGCGGCAGAGAGATCCACCGGGCTCTGCCAGCTTCCACCTGAGAAGCGCGATGCCTGAACGATGTACCTGCTGCCGTCGTAGCGCCGCCACGCCGCGGTCACCACGCCGGAGGAGTCAACGGCGACCTGAGCCGCGGAAGCATTCTGCCCGCTGGCAGACAGACCCTCTGCAAGAGTCCAGCCTTCACCGAGGGCGCCCTGTGCGGACGCCCCGAGGGCTATGGCGGCAGTGGCGATGAGGGCGAGAACACGAAGAAGGGCCACTCGTTTAAGATAAACGGTCTGCTGCGGCAGGCAAAATGACGGTGTCGCCGCAGCCCCACGCTCCACCACCGGCGTGGTCTACCTGCCCGGTGATGCGCTCCGGCACCAGGGATTTCCGGGCGGCGGTCAGAGCGCGAAGACCGGGGATCCGGCGGGGCTGCGCTGCCACCGGGCCCTGCGCGACCCCGGGGCGCGCTACTAGATGCGTGCGCGGGAACGGGCCTCGGCGAGGTCGTCGTCGAACACCTGCTCGGCCCGCACGCCTGCCCGGGCGCCATCCGCCAGCGCCTCCCGTGCATCGGCGGCCAGGTGGCGGAAGTCCGTGCGCACAAGCGCGGGCCACCGCACGGGGTTGCGCTCACGGGATGCCAGCCAGGCCACCGAGGCGGCGACGGCGATGACGGGCGTGCGCACCCGCATCAATAGGGGCTCTCGTGCCGGGGCGGCGGTGGTGCGTCGTCGCCACCGGATGCCCGGCGCGCGCGGAACGAGCGCAGGGCCTCGCTGGCCGATGCGGTCACGCCGCTCAGCGCCCGGGCCGGCGCGGTGACGGCCTTGCTCACGGTGCTGGCCGCCTGCTCGGCGCTCTTGGTGGCGCTCACCGCCGTGGTCATGATCTCGTCCACGTGGCCGAGTTGGGCGTTCACCTCATCTACGGTCACCTGCACCCGGGTGAGGATCGGCACCGTCTCATCGGTGATCTCCTCCACGGAGTTGTCCAGCTGGCCGAACAGCCCGCCGAGCCGCAGGAAGAGATAGAAGAGCCCTGCCCCCACCAGGACGAGGAAGATGGCCAGCGCGAGGCTGGCGAGGTCCGACCAACTCATTCAATCCTCCATGCTGTGCCGACCGGGTCCTGCCCGGACAATGGTTCCTGCGGCCACGAGGCGCCCCCCGTCATACAGGGCCGCGGTCTGCCCGGGAGCGACCGCCTCAGCGGCATCCTCGAGCACCACCGTGCCGGTGGCATCGCCCATGATGAGCAAACGACCCCGCAGGGCCCGTCCATGATGCCGGATTCTCACCTCGAGCGCGTGGTCGGGCACGTCATGCGCGATGACGTCCTCGAGATGGATGCGGTCCTGCGCCAGCGCCGCGCGCGGCCCCACGACGACCTCGTTCCGCCCGGCATCGGTGGCCAGCACGTACAGCGGCTCCGGCGCGGCCACCCCGATGCCCCGTCGCTGGCCCACGGTGAAGCGCCAATAGCCGTCGTGCTGCCCCACCTCCGCTCCGTCCCGGTCGACGATGCGGCCGGGGTGCGGGGTCAAGCCACCCGTGCGCTCCAGAAACGGCGCGTGGCCGCCGGCGCCCACGAAGCAGACGTCCTGGCTCTCCACGGCGTCGGCGGCCGGCAGCCCGCGCACGTGCGCGATGCGGCGCACCTCGTCCTTGTGCAGGTCGCCGAGGGGCAGGTCCAGCCGGGCCAGCGTGCCGGGCTCGAGCCGGGCCAGCATGTACGACTGATCCTTCGAGGCGTCCTCTGCCGCGGCCAGCCGGGGGGCCGACCCACCGGGTACGACGCGGGCGTAGTGGCCCGTGGCCAGCCGCTCCGCCCCCAGCAGCGCGGCCGCCTCGTCGAGGATGCGGAAGCGCACCTCCCCGTTGCAGGTGATGCAGGGGTTGGGCGTGCGCCCCGCCGCGTATCCGCGGATGAAGTCCTCCACCACCTCCGCGCGGAATCGCTCCGCGGCGTCGATGGTGAGGTGCGGGATGCCAATGGCCGCGCAGGTGTCACGGGCCTGGCGCACCGTCTCGGGCGCGCAGCACGACCTCTCCGCGCGCACCGCCGCCGGGTCATGCCACAGACGCATGGTCACGCCCACCACGTCGAGGCCGCGCTCGGCAAGGAGCAGCGCCGCCACGGCGCTGTCCACCCCGCCGCTCATGGCCACGGCCACGCGGCCCGCACGGCGGGGGATCCCGGGCGCTCCCAGTCGGGCGCCGAACCAGTGCTCGAGGGCCGCCGCAGTCGCGTCGGCCGCCACCTCCACGCCATGGCGGCGCTCCGGCCCGAGGCCGCCGAGTGATGCGTCCAGTGACGAGGCGGAGATGCGCAGGGCGGAATCGAGCGACGCGCCCGTGAGTGCCTCGCAGGCGGCGGATGCCGCGGCCGTCGTGGCGCCGCACCCGCGCGCACGGAAGCCGGCCCGCGTGACGCACACCCCGTCCACGGCGATCTCGATCACGACGACGTCACCGCAGGCCTCGGCGCCGGCCTCGCCGCGGGCATCGGCGGCCGCGAGCCCACCGGCGCCGACGGGCGCCGCGAGATGCCTCATCGCCTCGGGCGGATAGGGCGGCATGCGCCGACGCTAGCGCGGGGACGCCGGAACCGGGAGGGCGCACCATGCCGACGCGCCCCGCGAGGAGGTGGTCGGCCCCCCACCGTGCCGCTCCGGGGCGTGATCCGAACCTGCTTCACACAGGTCGGGCGACGGGCGGTGCCTCGCGTTGTGCGGCCCCGACTCCATCACCCTGGTCACGAGATACGGCTCGGAACTAAGTCCGGTCGCGCACACGGTCGGGTGCCTCGCGCACGCTAGTACGCGCGCCTAGGAATCGGCCGCGGGAGGCGGCGCCACGGACCGCACCGCGAGCTCTGATAACTGGGCGTCGTCCACCCCCGCCGGAGCGCCCGTGAGCGGGTCCGCGCCCGTGGCCGTCTTCGGGAAGGCGATCACATCGCGGATGGAGCGTTCGCCGGCGAGCAGCATCACGAGGCGATCGAGGCCCAGTGCAATGCCCCCGTGGGGCGGGGCGCCCAGTCGCAGCGCGCGCAGCAGGAAGCCGAAGCGGTCCTCGGCGTCCTCCGGGCCGATGCCGATCGCGTCGAACACGGCGGCCTGCACGGCCTGGTCGTGGATACGGATGGAGCCCCCGCCGATCTCCAGTCCGTTCAGCACCACGTCGTACGCCAGGCTGCGCACCGAGCCGGCGTCGGTGGCGATGAGGCCGACGTCGTCCGGGTGGGGCGCGGTGAAGGGGTGGTGGAGGGGATCCCAGCGGCCCTCGTCGGCGTTCCAGCCCACGAGGGGGAAGTCCTCCACCCACACGGGCGCCCAGGCGGCGTCCGGCACCAGGCCGTGCCGCTCGGCGAACCGCACGCGCAGCGTGCCCAGCACCTCGGATGCCACCTCATCGGAGTCGGCCACCAGCGTGATGAGGTCGCCCGGGGATGCCCCAAGGTCCGTGGCGATTCCGTCGAGGAACTTGGCCACGGGGGAGCGCAGGGAGCCGTCCTCCTGCACGGCCACCCACACCAGCCCCTTCGCGCCCAGCGCCTGCGCCTCGGCCATCAGGTCGTCACCATCCTTGCGCGAGGTGCCCTCCCCCGCGCCCGGCACCACAAGGCCGCGCACCACGCCGCCGCCCTCGACCACCGAGCGGAACACGCCGAACTCCGTGCGCCCCGCGGCCTCGGTCCAGTCGAGGATCTCCATGCCGAACCGCAGGTCGGGGCGGTCGGTGCCGAAGCGCCGCATGGCCTCGGCGTACGCCATGCGTGGGAACGGCGTAGGGAGATCGATCCCCGCCTCCGCGAAGCACGCGACCAGAACTGCCTCGGTCAGGTCCTCGATGTCCCCGGGCTCGACGAAGGAGGCCTCGACATCCAACTGCGTGAACTCCGGCTGCCGGTCGGCGCGGAGGTCCTCATCCCGGAAGCAGCGGGCGATCTGGTAATAGCGCTCCAGGCCACCCACCATCAGCAGCTGCTTGAACAGCTGCGGGCTCTGCGGCAGCGCATACCACTCGCCCTGGCTGAGGCGCGACGGCACCAGGAAGTCCCGCGCGCCCTCGGGCGTGGACCGCGTGAGAACGGGGGTCTCGACCTCCAGGAACCCGGCGTCATCGAGCACCCGGCGCATGGCGCGCACCACGCGGGCGCGCAGCTCCAGCGCCGCCAGGCGGCGCGGACGGCGCATGTCGATGTAGCGGTAGGTGAGCCGGAGCTCCTCCGACGGCTCGGTGCTCTCGTCCTCCACCGAGAACGGCACCGGCTCGGTCTCCGACAGCCGCTCCAGCGCGCGCACCGCCAGCTCCACCTCGCCCGTGGGGATGCGCGGGTTGACGGTGTCGTCGGAGCGGCGCACCACGTCGCCCTCGACGCTGATGACGTCCTCCAGGTGCAGCCGCTCGGCGGCGGCGTGGGCCTCCGGCGCCTGCTCGGGGTGGAACACCAGCTGGAGGATGCCGCTGCGGTCGCGGAGGTCGATGAAGATCACGCCGCCATGGTCGCGACGTCGGTGCACCCATCCGGCGACGCGCACCGGATCGCCCACGGCATGGGCGGCATCGGCTGCGGCGTGCGTGCGGTAGCGGGCGGCCCCGATCACGCGGGGTCCCCGCCGCCCATGATGTGCGATGCGATCTCCCCCACCGGTACCTCCACCTGGTCTCCTGTCTGCATGTCGCGGATGGTCGCGAGGCCCTCTGCGTGCTCGCGCGGTCCCACGATGACCACCCGGCGCGCGCCCAGCCCCGAGGCGTGGCGCATCATGGCCTTGAGCCCCCTGCCCGCGGTGCCGGCCTCCACGCGCAGGCCCGCACGGCGCAGGTCGCGCAGCATGGGCATGAGCTCCAGCCGGATGCCGGCGTCGGGCACCGCCAGGTACGCGTCGATGCCGGCCCCCGGGTCGGCATCCTCCCCGAGGGCGAGCGTGATGCGCTCGATGCCCGTGCCGAAGCCCACACCCGGAACCTCCGGGCCCCCGAGCGAGGCCACCAGGCCGTCGTACCGGCCGCCGCCGCCGATGCCGCTCTGCGCGCCAAGCCGGTCGCAGGTGAACTCGAACACCGTGCGCGTGTAGTAATCGAGGCCTCGCACCAGGGTGGGGTCCTCCTCGAAGGGGATGCCCATGAGCCGCAGGGCCTCCAGCACGCGCGCATGGTGCTCGCGGGACGCATCGTCGAGGTTGTCGAGCAGGCGCGGCGCATCGGCCATGGCCGCCTGCACGGCCCGGTCCTTCATGTCGAAGAGGCGCAGGGGGTTCTCCTGCATGCGCTCACGGGCGTCCGCCGGCAGGGAGTCCGCGTGGCGCTCCAGGTGGGCCAGCAGGGCCTCCCGGTAGGGCGCACGGCCCACCGGGTCACCCATGCTCGAGATACGCAGGCGCACCGCCGGCACGTCCAGGCGGGAGTAGATCTCGGCCAGCATGGCGATCATCTCGGCGTCCAGCAGGGGGTCCTCGCTGCCGAACGCCTCGGCCCCCACCTGCCAGTGCTCGCGGAAGCGCCCGCTCTGCGGGGCCTCGTACCGGAACATCGGCGCCACGTACCAGAGCTTCACGGGCTGCGGCAGCTTGTGCATTCCGTGCTCGGAATACGCGCGGGCAACCGGGGCCGTGCCCTCGGGGCGCAGCGTGAGGCTGCGGCCGCCGCGGTCGTCGAAGGTGTACATCTCCTTGCGGACGATGTCGGTGGCGGTGCCCACACCGCGCACGAACATCTCGGTCTCCTCGAAGGTGGGGGTGATGACCCGCCCGAAGCCGTTGGCCGCCATCACCTCGGCGGCCACCGACTCGATCCGCGCGCGCACCCGCCCCTCGGCGGGGAGGACGTCCCGCGTGCCCTTGGGGGCCCGTGGCGCCATGGCTACCGCCTGCCCGTCTGGCGCTCCCAGCGCCGCATGGCCATGCGATGCGCGAACCGGTCAAGCAGCATCCCCAGCGGGATCATCAGCAGGCCCATGATCGCCGCGTAGGCGAAGGCCGTGGTGGCCGAGTCGCCGTTGAGGTAGTACATGAAAGCGAAGAAGATCAGCGCCGCAATACCGGCGCGGATGAGCACGCTCTTCATCCCGGCGCGGCGCGGCGCACCCTTCGGCAGGCCGTCCGAGCGCTTCCCCGACGACGGCTCGGCCTCGGCGGCCACGACCTTGGCCTCATGGCGCGGGTTCTTCACAGGCGGCGGGCCGGCGTTGGGCCTGCGGCGGCGCTTGGGGGCGATCTGTCAGTCCTCCGTCATCTCGATGACCTGCCCGGGGAGCAGTCGCGGCAGCCCCAGTTCACCCGGGGAGGCGCCGGCGAGGGCGGCCCGGGGCACCAGTCCCACGAGCTCCGAGTCCCCGGCGACGAGGCCCCGGGCGGCGGCTTCGCGCCGCACCCTCTCGACCACCGCGAGCAGCGGCGTGCGCCGGTAATCCTCCACGTTCATCGACACCTGCGCAAGGCCCGTGCGCGGGCACAGCAGGCCGAGCGCGCGCACCGCCGGGAGCCCGCCGCCGTCACCGCCCTCGCGCACCGCCGCGGCGATGGCCCGCGCATCGTCCAGGGATGCGCCCGGCAGCCACACGTTCCAGGCGATCAGCGGGCCTCGCGCACCCACCAGCACCACCCCCGCGGAGGGATGCGGCACCGGCGGTCCGGCATCCGGCTGCACCTCCCCCGCGCGCATGGCGCGGTCCAGGGCGCCCAGCCCGGCCGCGCGCAGCCGGGCTGGTCGCTCGCGACCCGCGCCCGCCGCGGCCCCGTAGGGCAGGCACGGCAGGCCGGCCTCCGCGCCGATGCGCGCCGCAGCCGTGCGCGCTGCGGCCACCGCGCGGGGCATCGCCGGCGGCTGCAGGGCCACAAACGGCAGCACGTCCAGGGCGCCCACGAAGGGATGCACGCCGTCGTGATGGCGGAGGTCGATCAGGTCGCGGCACCTCACGGCCAGAGCCACGCCCGCGTCCACCAGCGCCGTGCCATCACCCGCCAGCGTGATGACCGTGCGGTTATGATCGGCATCGGAGTGCACGTCGAGCACCTGCACCCCCGGCACCTGCGTGGAGGCCACCAGGTCCGCGATGCGGTCGGGGTCGCGCCCCTCACTACAGTTGGGCACCGCCATCAGGCCATCGTCAACCCGTTGGGAACCGCCGCTGCGCACGCTTCTGAGGCTGCTCACATTCCTCCGGCCCTACAGGTGGTCGGTGGCCATCACGGCCATCTCGGCCCTCGCGCTGATGGCCTGCACGATCACCCTGCCATACCTCACGCGGCGCGTGATCGACGACGTCCTGAACGGGCAGCAGGAGGATGCCCTGCTGCCGCTGGTGCTCATCGTCATCGTGATCGGCGTCATCCGCGCGCTGTTCGCCGTGATCCGCCGGATCCTCGCCGGCCACGTGAGCCTGTCGGTGGAGTTCGACCTGAGGGACAGGGTGTTCGCGCACCTGCAGCGCCTGTCATTCGGGTACTTCGACCGCATGCCGGTGGGCCAGTTGATGTCGCGTGCCACCAGCGACCTGCAGACGGTGCGGTTCTTCCTGGGGTACGGCCTGATCTTCCTGTTCATGCACGCCTTCACCCTGGTGTTCGTGACGGTGGTGCTGCTGTTCATCAACGTGCCGCTCACCGTGCTGGCGCTGCTGATGGGCCCGGCGCTGGTGCTGGTGGCCGCGCGGGCGAGCAAGCGGTCACACCCCGTGCTGGTGGACGTGCAGCAGAAGGTGGGCGAGGTGACCCAGACGGCCGAGGAGAGCATCGCCGGCATCCGGGTGGTGAAGGCCTTCGGGCAGGAGGGCGCGCAGTCCGACCGCTTCGGCATGCGCGCCGAGGCGGCCTTCGACCGCAGCATCGACGCAGCCCGCCTGCAGAGCTTCTACACCTCGCTGATGGGCTTCCTGCCCACGCTCGGGGTGGCCGTGGTGATCGCCGTGGGCGGCGTGATGACGATCAACGACGTCCTCACGCTGGGCGAGTTCGTGCAGTTCTACCTGTACCTGGCCATCCTCACGTGGCCCTTCCGCTCCATCGGCATGCTGATCGGCAGCGCCCAGCGGGCCGCCGCCAGCGGCCAGCGGGTGTTCGAGGTCCTCGACGCCGAGCCCGACCTGACCGAGGCGGAGCACCCCGTGCCGCTTCCCGACGGCGGCGGTCATGTGGTGATGACGGGCGTCACCTTCGGGTACGACCCCGACCGGCCCGTCCTCCGCGACCTGGACCTGGACATCGCCGCCGGCAGCACCATCGCGCTCATCGGCGCGACCGGCTCCGGGAAGAGCACCATCACGCAACTGATCCCGCGCTTCTACGACCCCCAGGCGGGCCGCGTGATGGTGGACGGCGCCGACGTGCGCGACGTGCCGCTGCAGGAGATCCGCGCGGCCGTGGGCATGGTGGGCCAGGACCCGTTCCTGTTCTCCGACACCGTCCGGGCGAACATCGCCTTCGGGTGCCCGGATGCCGCTGACGACGAGGTGGAGCGCGCAGCCCGCATGGCCCAGGCCGACACCTTCATCCGCGCGCTGCCCGACGGCTATGACACGGTGGTGGGCGAGCGCGGGTTCACGCTGTCGGGCGGGCAGCGGCAGCGCATCGCCATCGCGCGGGCCATCCTGATGGACCCCCGCATCCTCGTGCTGGACGAGGCCACGGCATCGGTGGACGCCTCCACCGAGCGGGAGATCGCCCGCGCGCTCGCGGCGGTCATGGAGGGGCGCACCACCATCATCATCGCCCACCGGCTGTCCACAATCAGCCTGGCGGACGAGGTGGTGCTGGTGGACGGTGGCCGCGTGACAGCCCGTGGCGTGCACGAGGACCTCTACGCGCATAGCGCCTTGTACCGCGAGATCCACGACCAGGGCCTGGCGCGCCCGGACGACCTCGTGGCGAGGGAGGCCTGATGGGCACGCGCCCCGTGGGGCACGGGCATGCGGGCGGCATGCTGGGGCCGCTGGGCGAGGACGAGCAGCGCGTGGTGCGCCGGCCGCGGCGCAACATGCGCCGGCTGCTCCCCTACTTCCGCCCGTACACGTGGCGGGTGCTGGCCACGATCGCGCTGATGCTGGTGGTGACCGGCGCGGCCCTGGCCACGCCCGCCCTGGCGCAGGTGGCGATCGACGACGGCATCATGGCCGGCAGCGTGCGGGCGCTGCTGGTGATCGTGGCGGTGTTCGTGGTGATCGGCGTGGCCGGGTGGATCGCCGGGTACTGGCAGGCGTACCTATCGTCGTGGGTGGGCAACCGCGTACTGCTGGACCTGCGGCGGCAGGTGTTCCGGCACCTCATGAGGCTGGAGCTGGGGCACCACGAGCGCACGCCCACCGGGCGCAGCGTCAGCCGCCTGACCGCCGACATCGAGGCCGTGAACCAGTTGGTGGTGGAGGGCGCGACGTCGCTGGTGATCAACGGGCTCACGCTCATCGGCGTGGTGATCATCCTGCTGGCCTACGACTGGAAGCTCGCGCTCGCGGCATTCCTGATCTTCCCGCTGCTGGCCGTGGGCACCTGGTGGTTCCGCGTGCGGGCCACCCGCGCGTACCGGCTCACCCGCGAGCGGGTGGCGGTGGTGCTGTCGGTGCTCCAGGAGAACCTGTCCGGCATACGCGTGGTGCAGGCGCACGGCCGCGAGGAGGAGGCCCGCAGGCGCTTCCGCGAGGCCAACACGGAGTACCGGCGGGCCAACATGAGCACGATCACCGTGAGCGGCGCGTACTTCCCGGGCGTGGAACTGCTGGCCGCCCTCGGGACGGCGCTGATCCTGTGGTACGGCGGCAGCCGGGTGCTGGACGATGACCTGAGCGTGGGCGTGATGGTGGCGTTCATCGGGTACCTGTCGTCGTTCTTCGACCCCATCCAGCAGCTCTCGCAGCTGTACAACACCTTCCAGGCGGCGATGGCCGCGCTGGAGAAGATCTTCGGCGTGCTGGAGACCGACCCGCGCATCTCCGACGCCCCCGACGCCGTGGACCTGCCCGATGTAGCGGGGCGCATCGACCTGGACGGCGTGTCGTTCGGCTACGGCCGGGAGTATGTGATCCGCGACGTGGACCTGCACGTGGAGCCCGGCACCACGGTGGCGCTGGTGGGCGCGACCGGGGCGGGCAAGTCCACGCTGGCCAAGTTGATCGCGCGCCTCTACGACCCCGACGAGGGGGCGGTGCGCATCGACGGCATCGACCTGCGCGAGGTGCGCGAGGAGTCCCTGCGCGCCGCGATGGGCATCGTGCCGCAGGAGGGGCACCTGTTCAGCGGCACCATCGCCGAGAACGTCCGGTTCGCCCACCCCCTGGCCACCGACGAGGACGTGCGGCGCGCGCTCGACGCCGTCGGCGCCCTGGCGTTCGTGGACGACCTTCCGGACGGGATCGACACCGACGTGCAGGAGCGCGGGGCGCGGCTGTCCGCCGGGCAGCGGCAGCTCATCTGCTTCGCGCGGGCCCTGGTGCCCGATCCCCGCCTGGTGGTGCTGGACGAGGCCACCTCGTCGATCGACATCGCCACCGAGCGGCGCATCGAGGATGCGCTCGACCGGCTGCTCGAGGGCCGCACGGCGGTGATCATCGCCCACCGCCTGTCCACCATCCGGCGCGCCGACGTGATCGTGGTGGTGGAGGACGGCCGCATCGCCGAGACGGGCAGCCACGACGACCTGATGCGGGCCGGTGGCAGGTACGCCGCCCTCTACGCCGATTGGGAGCAGGCCGCGGGGGCGGGGTGACCCCCGAGGGCCCCTGACCCGGACCGGGGCTTTGCTACGGTCCCCGGCGGCCGTGAGGCGATGGGGGATCGTCTAGCTGGTAGGACACTGGGTTCTGGTCCCAGGAGCGGGGGTTCGAGTCCTCCTCCCCCAGTCACTTCACGACCGGCGCGTCATTCGCAATAATGGGCGCACGCAGGGCCCATGCAGTACCCCGCAGGACCTCGTGGCGCATTCGTCTAGGGGCTAGGACGCCGCCCTCTCACGGCGGTAACACGGGTTCAAATCCCGTATGCGCTACCTCACCACTGACGCGGCCTCCGGGCCGCGTCAGTCGTTTGGCGACCCCCCCGCCACCACGGCGCGGATGGCCGCCGCGGTTCCCGCGGGGTCCTCGCGCAGGTAGAAGTGCCCGCCCAGGTCCACGGTCCGGATGTCCAGGGCCGCGCCGTAGGCCTCCTCCACGGCCGGCGACAGCATCCACCCCGACGCCAGCGCCACGGGGCGCCCTCCCCGTGCGGCGAGTCGCGTGAGGGCGTTGTCCATGTCCCACTCCATGAGGGCCGAGAGCATCGCGATGCCTTCACCGGGCGGCATGGCCGACATCTCCCCCGCCACCCCGGCGGTGAGCGCGGGGTCGGTGATAGGCGCGGCCGACCGCTCGCACAGCGCACGCACGGCAGCCGGGAAGTCCTGGCGGAAGGGCCCGAGTACGCGCGCGCGGGCCGCGGCGGGCTGCCGCGGGTACAGGTGCATGAAGGTGAGGCCATCGAGGGCGATGACCCGGCCTCCCGCGCCCGCGAGCGCGGCCTCCACGGCCACCGCCGCCCCCATCGAGTGCCCGACCAGCGCGGCGTCGTGCAGCCCCGCGGCATCGGTCACGGCCGCCACCAGCCCGCCCAGGTCGGCCATGGACCATTCCCGCCGCCATGCGCGCGAGCCACCGTGCCATGGCAGGTCGAGCGCCAGCACGCGGTGATCGCGCCGCAGGTCATGCGCGATGGGGTCGACGTCGGCGCGGCTGCACGCCCAGCCATGCACCAGCACGATGCCCGGACCGTCTCCGCCCACGTCGAACGCCACGCGTGCGCCGGGCAGATCACGGTGGAGGGTGCGGACCATGGGGGCATGCTCCCAGATGCGAAACGCCCGGTTGTGCGACCGCGCCGGGGCGCGGTAGCGTCGGTTCATGCGCGTGGGCATCCTGACCGGCGGGGGCGACTGCCCGGGACTGAACGCGGTCATCCGGGCCGTGGTGAAGGTGGGCGCGCGGCGCCATGGGCATGAGCACGTGGGCATCCTCCGTGGGTGGCGCGGTCTGCTGGAAGCCGACGCCGTTCCGCTGTCCGCCCGGGATGTGAGCGGCGTGCTCGCGCGCGGGGGCACCATGCTGAAGAGCTCCCGCACCAATCCCTTCCGGGACGCGGACGCCACCCGCGCCGCGCTGGACGGCTTCACGCGACTGGGCATCGACGCCCTGGTGGCCATCGGCGGTGAGGACACCCTGGGGGCCGCGAGCCGCCTGCATTCCGAGCACGGCGTGCCCGTGGTGGGCGTTCCCAAGACGATCGACAACGACCTGTCGGGCACCGACGTGACATTCGGCTTCGACACGGCCGTGCAGATCGCCACCGATGCCATCGACCGCCTGCACACCACGGCGGAGAGCCACGACCGCGTGATGGTGGTGGAGGTGATGGGTCGCCACGCGGGCTGGATCGCGCTGTACTCGGGCCTCGCGGGCGGCGCCGATTACATCCTCATCCCCGAGCAGCCCCCGGACATCGAGGGCGTGCTGGCATCGGTCAGGTCGCGCCACGAGCGCGGCCTTGACTACTCCATCGTGGTGGTGAGCGAGGGCGTGGACCTGGGCGACGAGGGGGCCCGGGGCGAGCGCGACGAGTTCGGCCATGCGCGACTGGCCCAGCAGGGGGTGGGCGACCGCCTGGGGGTGATCGTGCGCGAGGCCACCGGGTACGACACGCGCGTGACGGTGCTGGGGCACGTGCAGCGCGGGGGCACCCCCACGGCACGCGACCGCGTGCTGGCCACGCGGTTCGGCACCCGGGCCGCCGACATGGTGGCCGAGGGCCTGTTCGGCCGCATGGCCGCCCTGCATGGGGACACGGTTGCCGACGTGCCGCTGCAGGAGGCGGTGGGCACGCTCAAGACCGTTCCGCCTGCCTACTACGACCTGGCGACGCCCTTCTTCGGGTAGCCGCACGGCCGGATCGCCCCCGTAGGGGGCGTCCCCGGGGAGGCCCGGAACACGTGCCACACCGCGTGATTCCTGTGCGGGGGGCGGTGCTATGGTGCCCGCCCCGTGGGGAAGAAACTCATCATCTGCGAGAAGCCGTCGGTGGCCCGCGACGTGGCGGGGGCGCTGCCCGGGACGTTCACGCAGAAGGGCGATGCGTACGAGAGCGACGACTGGGTCATCTCCTACGCGGTGGGCCACCTGCTGGAGCAGGTGGACCCCGATGCGTATGACCCCCGCTTCCGGAAGTGGACCTATGAGGACCTTCCGATCATCCCCCAGGAGTTCCGCTACCAGGCCCGCGACTCGCGGGCCGCGAAGCAACTGGGGGCCCTTCACCGCCTGATGGCGCGCAAGGACGTGACCACCATCGTCAACGCCTGCGACGCCGGACGCGAGGGCGAGCTGATCTTCAAGCTCATCCTGCAGAGCGCATCCGAGGCGGCCCGCGAGAAGCCGGTGGAGCGCGCGTGGTTCTCGTCGATGACCAAGGCGGCCATCCGGGACGCCTTCTCATCACTCCGCCCCGACAGCGAGATGCGTGACCTGGAGGACGCCGCGCGGGCGCGCAGCGAGGCCGACTGGCTGGTGGGCATGAACGGCACGCGCGCCGCCACCACCAAGGCGGGGTCCATCCGCCGCGTGCTGTCGCTGGGGCGGGTGCAGACCCCCACCCTGGCGATGATCGTGCGCCGCGACCTGGAGATCGCGGCGTTCGAGCCGCGCGACTACTGGCAGGTGGAGGCCACCTTCACCGGCGCCGACGCGGACCTGCCGGCCATGTGGAACGACGTGGCCGGGGCCCACCGCGACCTGCTGTTCACTGACGACGACGGCAAGACGTTCCGTGACCGCATCAACGCCGCCGACGCCGCCCGGGGAATCGTGGATGCCGTCGCCGGGGCCACCGGCACCGTCACGTCCGTGGAGACCCGCCCCCGCACCGAGGCGCCGCAGCTGCTGTACGACCTCACCGCCCTGCAGCGCGATGCCAACCAGCGGTACGGGTTCTCGGCGTCGCGCACGCTGGCCGCGGCGCAGAGCTGCTACGACGAGCACAAGGTGCTCACCTATCCGCGCACCAACAGCCGCTACCTGAGCGGCGACATGGTGGGCACGCTGAAGTCGGTGGTGTCGCGCGTGGGCTCGGCCGACCACCAGTACGCCGACGCCGCCCGCATGGTGCTGGCGCTCCAGAAGCTGCCGCTCGGCCGGGTGGTGAACGACGAGAAGGTCACCGACCACCACGCCATCATCCCCACCGACGGCGACCACGACCTGAGCCGCCTGGGCGCCGATGCGCGCCGCATCTACGACATGGTGGCGCGCCGGTTCCTGGCGGTGTTCCTGCCGCCGGCCAAGCTCGAGGACACCACGGTCATCACCGACGTCGCGGGCAACACGTTCCGCAGCAGCGGCACCGTGATCGTGGAGCCGGGCTGGTACGCGGTGGACGCCATGCGCCGGCACCGTGTGGAGAAGCAGGCGCGGGCCGAGCAGGCGGTGACCGAGGATGGCGAGGCCGAGCCGAAGGACCGCACGCTGCCGTCGGTGGAGGTGGGCCAGGTGCTCACCTGCGCCCGTGCGGAGGCGCTCGCCAAGAGCACCAAGCCACCCGCGCGCTTCAACGAGGGCAGCCTGCTGAAGGCCATGGAGACCGCCGGCAAGCTGGTGGACGACGACGAGGCCGCCGAGGCCATGAAGGACGCCGGCCTGGGCACCCCGGCCACGCGCGCCAACATCATCGAGAGCCTCATCGACCGCGAGTACGTGGAGCGCGAGGGCAAGCAGCTGCGCGCCACCGACAAGGCCATCGGGCTCATCACGATGCTGGGCGACCACCTGCTCACCAGCCCCGAGCTGACGGGACGCTGGGAGCAGAAGCTCAACGGCATCCAGGCCGGCGGCGAGAGCCGCGATGCGTTCGAGCGCGAGATCAAGGACTTCACGCGGCAGGTGGTGGACTGGTTCGCCGACAAGAGCCGCGATGACCTGCGCGTGAAGCGCACTGTCATCGCCCCCTGCCCCCTCACCCTGCCGACCGGCGAGAAGTGCACCGGGAACATCGTGGAGCAGCGCAAGAGCTACTCGTGCGACAGCTACCACGGCAAGGACGACCCCGGGTGCGGCTACACGCTGTGGAAGCAGATGGACAACCGGTCCATCACCCTGGACGAGGCGAAGGAGTACATCGCCAAGGGAATCCAGTCGAAGGACCTGCAGGGCGAGCGCGAGGTGCTGGGCCCGTGCCCCACCGACGGCTGCGATGGCGAGATCGTCGAGCGCGGCCGCTCGTACGGCTGCACCTCGTGGAAGAGCCGCAACGAGCCGGGGTGCGGGTACGTCATCTGGAAGCGCGTGCGCGGCCGCCGCGACGAGGTGTCGCTGGACGAGGCCAAGGCCATGGTGGCCCGGGGCGAGACCAACGCCACCCCGCCGCGCGAGCCCGTGGCCGAGTGCCCCGTGCCCGGGTGCGGCGGGACCATCGTGGAGCGCCCCAAGACCTACGGCTGCAACTCGTGGAAGAGCCCGCGCAACCGCGGCTGCGGGTACGTCATCTGGAAGCGCCCACGCGGGTCGGAGCGTGATGTGACGGTGGAGGAGGCCAAGGCGCGCATCGAGGCCGATCGCGCCGACCCCGAGGCCGCGGGCCTGGAGCCCGTCATCGGCGGGCGCGGAAGCAAGTCGCGCACGACCCGGGGTTCGGTGGACGCCGACGGCTCCATCGCGCGCCACCTGCTGGAGCGCGCGCAGTGGACCGGGCTGGACGGCGGCGAGAAGGTGACCCTGGAGATCCCCGCGGGGTCGCAGAAGGGCCTGCCGGACGAGGTGGCCGCGGGCCTGGTGCAGGCGCTGTCGCTCGACGCCAAGCCTCTCAGGCTGTGGTCGAAGGTGACGGACGGGACCGAGGCGACCCGCGCGAAGCTGGAGCAGAGGCTGCAGGACCGCATCCGCAAGGCGCTTGCGCCCGCATCGCGGCAAGCGGTCGGGGCCACGGCCTGACACAATCCCGCGTGCCGGGGCGATCGGTCCCCGTCTACCTGGGAGGTCGTGATGGATGCCGATGAGGCGATCCGCCTGAGGCGAAGCGTCCGGTCGTACACCGACCAGCCGGTCCCCGACGCCGATATCGATGCCATCCTGCGCCTGGCGCTGCTCGCCCCCACCGGCGGCATGGCGCAGGCCTGGAGCCTCATCGTGGTGCGCGAGCCGGATCTGCGGAAGGCCGTCGCCGAGATCGTCATCCGCGGAGGCGCGAAGTACTTCGAGACCGTCCGCCCCCCGGCGCCCGACGTGAGCCCCGACGAGCACGCCGAGTGGGCGCGCGGCTACGCCGAGCAGGTGCTCGGCAACTACCGCGACGTGCCGGTGTGGATCGTCGGCATGGTCGTGCCCCGGCACGCGTTCCCTGACGACCAGGCCGAGTGGGAGCGCGTGGCCGACCTGGTGTCGGTGGGCTTCGCCATGGAGAACCTTTTCGTCGCGGCACGCGCACGCGGCCTGGGGACGGTGCCGACCGTCTTCCACTGGTACGCGGAGGATGAGTTCCGCGCGCTCCTCGACATCCCCGACGAGTTCGAGATCCCCGTCATCACGCCGCTGGGATACCCGACGGAGTTCCCCGTGGGCCTTCCGCCGGCCATGGCCGCCAAGAGGCGCCCGTGGCGCACGCTGGTGCATGACGATCACTGGGGAAACCCCCGGGCCTGACCCCCCACACGACCACCAGGAGGACATGATCACCATGGAACGCACGATGAAGCGCAGGATGGCCGCGACGGCAGCCGCGCTGGCCCTGGTGGCCGGTGGCGGGGTACTGGCCGGCTGCGGGTCGGACTCGGGCGGCGGCGCCGCCGCATCCACCGCCGCGGTGGACACCGCCGCACTCGGCCCGGCCAACGGCGTGGAGACCCTCTCCGCGCAGGAGATCCTCGACAAGGCGCAGGCCGCCGCGAGCGCCGCGTCATCGGTGACCGTCACGGGCGCGATCACCCAGGGCAGTGACAAGGTCGCGCTGGACCTGCAGGTGGGCGACAACGCCGCCAATGGCACCATCGAGGCTCAGGGCATCGAGGTGGGCATCCGCGTGGTGGATGGCAAGACCTACTTCAAGATCAGCGGCGAGGGCTTCGCGAAGATCGCCGGCCAGGGGGACAACTCGGCAGCCGCCGAGGCCATCACCGCCCTGATCGGCGACAAGTGGCTGCTGGTCCCGGCGAACAGCGGCAGCGATGAGCTCGAGGGCTTCAACCAGTTCGCCGAGAAGGACTCCCTGCTCGAGGGGATCCTCGCCCCCGAGGGCACGGTGAGCGTGAAGGGCACCGGCGAGGTCAACGGCATCCCCGTGGTGTTCCTGGAGTCCACCGGTGACGGCCCGGGCACCCTGGCCGTGCAGACCGTGGGCGAGCCCTACCCCGTCCAGATCGCGGGCAGCGACTCCGACTCCAGCGGCGAGATCAACTTCACCAACTGGAACGACCCGGTGGACGTGACGGCGCCGACCGACGTGGTGGACATCGGCGCGCTGACCAACCTGGGCGGCTCGAGCTAGCCCGGTCACCCCGGTGCCAGGCACGTAATCGTGACCGTGCGGTCATGATTACGTGCCTGGCACCGGGTGGCCCCCATTTCCCCTGATGGGGTGCGCGGGGGCTTGATGTGCGTCGTCACATCATGCGAACATATGTTCGCATGATCGTCACGGCACACATTCCCCTCCTCCCCCTCCGCATCGCGGTGATCGAGGCGCGGGTGGCGTGGGACGACCCCATCGCCCTTGGCCCGCCGCCCGGGGATGCGCAGGTGATCGGCGAATGCACCCCCGCGGCATGGTCGTGCGGCGTGCGGCCGGGGCTGCGCGTGGGCGAGGCACTCGCGCGCTGCCCCGGGCTCGACCTGGTTCCCCCCCAGCCGGATTCCGTGCGCGCAGCCGGGGAGCGCGTGACCGTGCGCCTGGAGGACATGGGCGCCGCCGTGCAGCCCAATGCAGATGGGACCTGGGCGTTCGCCGCCGACGGGCTGCTGCGCATGCATGGCGGCCTGGATGTGGTGATGCGCCGTGCACGGCAGGCGCTGCCCGTGGGGTGCGGCGGGATGACGGGTGCTGCCCCTGCCCCCTTCGCATCACGGCAGGCCGCACGGGCGGGAACGGTGGTGCAGCAGCACGGGATGGCGGAGTTCCTCGCCCCGCTCCCCATCTCGCGGTTGCCGCTCGACCCCCGGGCGCGGCAGTTCCTGTCGTCACTGGGGATCCGCGACATCGCTGGATTCGCGGCCCTGCCGCGCGCATCGGTGCTGGACCGCCTGGGCCGTGACGGCGAGGCCGCGTGGCTGATGGCGCGGGGCGAGGACGACCGGCGCCTCCTGCCGCGCATCCCGCCCGAGCCGCTGGATGAATCCATGGACTTCCCGGAATCAGTCGGGGCCCTGCCGGCGATCGAATCGGCCATGCGCATGCTCATCATCCGGGCATGCGATCGCGCCACGGCACGGGGGCGATCGCTGCGGGCGGTGGTGCTGCGCGCGCGCATGTGGGACGGCGGCTCATGGACCGACACGGTGGCCCTGCGCGAGGCCACCGCCGACCCCGCGCGCATCGGGGTCGCCTGCATCCCACGCCTCGCGCGCATCGGGGCCCCCGTGACACGCCTGGCCATTGAGGCCGATGCCGGCGGTCCGCCGGGGGCCGGGCAGATGTCGCTGACGGAGCGGCCGGCGGATGAGCGCAGGCGCCGTGCGGCCGCCGCGCTCGATCAGGTGCGTGCCGCAGAGGGCGATGCGCAGGTGATGCGGCTCGTGGAGGTGGAACCGTGGAGCAGGCTTCCGGAGCGCCGGTGGGCACTCGGGCCCTACGAGGCCTAGCCGCGCCACGGCCCGCGCGGGTCGTGGCATCACCCGGGGGGGCGCCGCATGCGGTGATCACCGGCGGCCGGCGCCGGCTGGTGGTGGCGGTGCGCGATTCCTGGCGGGTGCAGGACCGCTGGTGGACCGACCAGCCGGTGGACCGCACGTACTTCGACGTGGTGCTCGAGCCCGGGCGCCCTGCGCTGATCTACCGCGAGGCGCCCGACCGCTGGTTCATGCATGCCTAGCCCGCCCTATGTCGAACTGCACGCCCACTCGGCGTTCAGCTTCCTCGACGGCGCATCGCTGCCGGATGAACTGGCCGCGCGCGCGGCGGAACTGGGGCATGGCGCCCTGTCGCTCACCGACCACGACGGCCTGTCGGGGTCGCTGGAGTTCGCGCACGCCGCCGCGGCGGCAGGAGTGCGGCCGATCACCGGCGCGGAGGTGACCGTGCGCACCAGTACCCCTGGGACTGTCCCCGGACACGCACATGTCACGTTGCTCGCGATGAACGCGCGGGGGTACGCGAATCTGTGCCGCCTCATCACCATCGCGCATGCGCATACCCGCAACTCCGCCGACCGCCGTGCAACACCGCCTGCGCTGCCGCTCGAAATGCTTGCCCTGCACAACGAGGGCCTCGCCTGCCTGTCGGGGTGCGCGCGCCATGGCCTGGTGTCACGCCTGATCGACGGCGGGCGGCGGGCGGATGCCGAGCATGCCCTGAGGTGGCTCGTGGGCGCATTCGGTCGCGACCGCACCTGGGTGGAGGTGCAGCGCCCGGGACTGCGTGGCGACCGCGCACGGGCACGGGCGCTCGAGCAGCTGGCCGGGCATGTGGGGGTTCCCGTGGTGGCCACGGGCGATGTGCACGCGCACTCACCCCGCCGGGCATTCCTGCAGGACGTCCTGGTGGCCATGCGCCACGGCCTCACCCTCGACGCATCCGAAGAGGTGCGGCGCGGCAACCGGCAGGCGGTGCTGCGCCCGCCCGCCGAGATGGCTGCGCGGCTTCGCGACCACCCGGACGCCGTGGCGGAGACCCTGCGCCTCGCGGAGAGGCTGGAGTTCGACCTCACGCGGGATCTGGGATACCGGTTCCCGGACTTCGCATCCGGGCACCCCGGGGAGGACGCCGATGCCGCCCTGGCGCGCATCTGCGCCGACGAGGCGCGGCGGCGGTACCCCGATGAGCGTGGACGGCACGAGGCGCGTGCACGCCTGGATGAGGAACTCGGGCTCATCCGCTACCACGGTCTCGCGGGATTCTTCCTGCTGCACCGCGACATCCTCGAGATCGCGCGCGAGGTGGCATTGGAGGTGCGCCCCGAGGGATCGGCCCGGCGGGCGCTTCCGCCCGGGCGCGGGCGCGGGTCATCAGTGGGCTCGATCGTCTGCTACCTCACCGGCCTCTCGCACATCGATCCGGTGGCGAGCGGGCTCTTCCTCGGCCGGTTCCTGAACCGTGATATCCGCTCGGTTCCCGATATCGACCTGGACTTCCCGCGCGATGTCCGCGCGCGGCTGATCGAGGAGATCATCCGCCGCTACGGGTCCGGGCATGCCGCCCTGGTGGCGGCCTTCCCCACCTTCCGCGCCCGCATGGCCATCCGTGGCATCGGCGCGGCACTCGCCCTGCCTCCTGCGGATATCGAGCGCCTCGCGCGGCTGTCGGACGGCTGGTCGTCGGCCGACGCGGTGGAGGAGGAGATCCGCCGCATGCCCGGGGGCGCCGATCGCCTGCGCGGGCGCCGCTGGCGGGCCCTCGCCATGTTGGCGAAGGAGGCCGCAGGCCTGCCCCGCCACCTCTCGCAGCACTCGGGCGGGATGATCGTGAGCGCCACCCCCCTGGTGGAACTGGTGCCCGTGGTGCCCGCGGCGCTCCCCGGCCGCCAGATCTGCCAGTGGGACAAGGACTCATGCGCCGACGCCGGGTTCGTGAAGATCGATCTGCTGGGTCTGGGAATGCTCTCGGCGGTGGAGGACTGCCTGGACCTCATCGCCACCGGGCACGGCCGCGCACCTGACATCTCGCGCATCGGCTTCGACGACCCCGCGGTGTACGCCGAGATCCAGGACGCCGACACCGTGGGCGTGTTCCAGATCGAGAGCCGTGCGCAGATGCAGAGCCTGCTGCAGACACGGCCCGAGAACCTGGATGACCTGACCGTGCAGGTCGCCCTCATCCGCCCCGGCCCCGTGAGCGGCGGCGCCGTGCATCCCTATGTGCGCCACCGCCGTGCCCGGCGCCGCGACCCCGCCTTCCGCCCGCCGTACGACCACCCGCTGCTGGAGCCGGTGCTGGACGAGACGCTCGGCGTGGTGGTGTTCCAGGAGCAGGTGCTGGAGGTGGCGATGGCGCTCGCGGGCTTCAGCGCCGGCGAGGCCGAGGACCTGCGCCGGGCGATGAGCCGCAAGCGCAGTCGCGACGCCATGCTGCGCATGTGGCAGCGGTTCTTGCAGGGGGCACGCGAGCGGGGCGTGCCCGACGAGGTCACCCGCACGGTGTTCACGAAGCTCATCGGGTTCTCCAACTTCGGATTCCCCAAGGCCCACTCGGCGGCCTTCGCCGTGCTGGCCTACCAGAGCGCCTGGCTGCGCCGTCATCACCCGGCCGAGTTCCTCGCGGCGCTCATCAACGCGCAGCCGATGGGCTTCTACCCACCGGCGAGCCTGGTGCGCGACGCCGGCAGGCGGGGCGTGCGCACGCTCCGCACATGCATCCGCAGGTCGGAGGTGGCCTGCACGGTGGAGGATGGCGCGGTGCGGCTGGGGCTTGGGATGGTGCGCGGCCTGGGCGCAGATGATGCCGGGCGCGTCGTGGCCGAACGCGCATCCGGCGGCCACTTCACCGGCCTCGCCGACCTCATGGCCCGCACGTCCATGCGCCCCGAGCAGGCCGCCATGCTGGCGCGGGCGGGCGCCCTCGATGCCTTCGGCGTTCCCGAGCGGGAGATCCTGTGGCAGGCCGCCACCATCGCCCGCCCCCGCCGCGTGGCGGGAGATGGTGGCGAGCAACTGCCCCTCCCCATCGATCCCGCCGATGCCCCGGACCTCCCCGCGCCCGACCGCATCGACCGGGTCATCGCCGAGTACGACGCCACCGGCGTGAGCACCGGATGGCACCTGATGACCCTCGTGCGCCCCGGCCTGCCCGCGGGCACGCTCACCGCCGATGCTCTGAAGCAGGCGCGGCACGGCACCACCGTGACCGTGGCGGGAATGGTGGTGGCCCGCCAGCGCCCCGCCACCGCGGGCGGGATCGTGTTCCTGCTGCTGGAGGATGAGACGGGCCCCATCAACGTGATCGTGCGCCCCGCCCTCTACGAGAGCCACCGCGCAATCGTGCGCGCCGACCCCCTGCTCGTGGTGACCGGCCGCCTGGAGCGCCGCGAGCGGGTGATCAACGTGCTGGCCCGCGACATCCGCCCCGCCGCGCTGCCGGCGCGCGACCCGCTGCCGCTGGAGGACCCCGATGCCGCACGCGTGCGCCAGGTGGTGCCGGCCGCCCAGGACTTCGCGCGCGGGCGCCGCTGACCCCGGCGCCGCTACCCCGTGGTCCAGTTACGTGCCTGGCACCGGGGGGTTCCCGGCGAGGGACGTCACCAGTTGCTGCACCCGGGCACGGGCGATGTCCGTGACCTGCTCCACCCGCTTGGGGCGCCGGCCCGCCAGGTACGTCAGGTCGATCGGCGCGCCGAACGCCACCCGCACCGGCCCGCGGCCGATCGGCAGGCCCCGGCGCATCACGCGGTGGCTGCCCCAGATGGCCGCAGGAACCACGTCGATGCCCGGGGTGAGCGCCAGCCACCCCACGCCCTCGGCGAACGGCTGCACGCGAGCCGAATACCCCGGAACCCCCTCCGGGTAGATCACCACGATGCCGCCCGCCGTCAGCACCCGGCGGCAGTGGCGCAGCGCGGCCATTCCCGTGCCGTCGGTGCGGACGGGTTCCAGCCCCAGGCGCAGGAGCAGTTCGCGGGCCAGCGGTGATGCGTCGTGATGGCGCGCGGTCACCAGGTGGATGCCCGTCCGGGGCGGCGGCAGCGCCGCGGCCACGAACATGCCGTCGATGTCGGCGAGGTGGTTGCACACCACCAGGCACCCGCGCCCCGGGGTGATGGCGCCGCGGCCGGCCACCTCGTAGCCGTTCACCGCCGTCGCCCACCCCACCACCAGCGCACGGCCGGCGCGGTAGAGCGGCGGCCACACCTCGGCGTGCCGCGCCTGCACGCTCATGTCAGGCGAGCGACTCCACGACCATCGCCACGCCCTGCCCGCCGCCCACGCACAACGCGGCGACGCCAATACGGGCCTCGCGGTGGGCCATCTCGTGCAGGAGGGTCACCAGGATGCGCGCGCCCGAGGCGCCCACCGGATGCCCCAGGGCGATCGCCCCGCCGTTCACGTT
>Ga0181574_10001224_pt1 | contig 23985 bp, 34 predicted proteins | sample 101ome_24_FD_145600 | JGI IMG/M metagenome (GOLD analysis project Ga0181574, IMG submission 145600) | Coastal salt marsh microbial communities from the Groves Creek Marsh, Skidaway Island, Georgia - 101410AT metaG (spades assembly) | ecosystem: Environmental > Aquatic > Marine > Intertidal zone... | reverse complement strand
AGCAAACTAGCTGATACACTGTGCGCTATGTGTTTTTACCATGCGAAGTTTGATATTTAAATATGCACCACACGTAAAGACTCAATGGCTAGGCGAACTCAGTCAAGAAATAGAAGTTCAAGCTGTCAGTTTAGAACTGTATACTCGTTTGGGTATAGAGAGTTATCAAAGTTCAGCTACACGTTTGGACTTTGAGTCAGATGCGGACTGCTTGCTAGCGTCATTATACTGTGTGGATACTCCAAGATACACTGTTAAAATGGTGTAAAAACTCTTACCGCTTCGTTTGATACCATACGGCGCTTCGTTTGATACCGTATGACGTGGTGTAAAACTTTTGGTCTTCTAGTGCGGGTATAGTGTCATTATGCGCTTTACCGCAAGCTGCTACGCAGCAGGGGGCTTTTTGTGCGGCTCCGCAAGCGGCTTTGGGGCTAAATATTCACATGAGGACCATGTTATATTTAGGGTGTGCTGTGTTGCTGGGTGCATGTGTCACACCTGTTTCAGATGCTGATAGTGTATCAGCTGCCCAGCCATACATAGGATTATCAGAATATCACAACAGATCAGAGATACAGGATTTCACAGGTGTTGATCCTGTGCATGTGGAATGGTGTGCAGCGTTTGTGAATGCTGTGTTGGACTTGGATGGTATACCTGGATCGGATTCAGTCAGTGACCATCCACTGTTGGCACGATCGTTCCTGTTCTGGGGTGAAGCTGTAGAACCTGAACACATACAGCGTGGAGACGTTGTGGTGTTTCCCAGAGGCAGCAGCGACTGGAAAGGTCATGTGGGATTTTTCGTAGCACCATATCCTAGAACCGGTGAATGGATAATACTAGGAGGCAATCAGGACAACACTGTGAGCTATCAACTGTATGATCCCAGTGTGGCTCTAGGCATTAGACGTCATAGGTTGCCTGTCTCCATTCACGAAAACTCCACAGGCGTGCATCCCCACAATTGATATAATCACTATTGTTTTGATGTCTTACCACACCTGAACCTGATACTATGTCTCCGTCTCTGTATTGGAACGGACGCTGTATGGTAACATCTATGTATTCACCATAGTCCGTGCCCAGTGTGAGGAATGTAACGTATCGTCCGTTACGACCGCGGAAGGTTCTGCCGTTGGCTATGATGCCTGCAAAGTTTACTCTTTCAAGAAATCGCTGCTGCACACCTAGTCCTCTGGGAAATCCTCTGTGCCACCAGCCTGGTTCTGTGAGTATGTGTTGTCTGTGTGCTTCTGTTTGGTAGACCCAGTTTCTGTAACTGCCTTGGCAGTGCTTGAGGTTGGCTCTCCAGAATCGTTCTGGGTTATGAGCTTTTTGCCAAGCGAGAGCCCATATAAGTCTTCCAAGGTTAACTGCATGTGCTCTACACAGGCCAAACCCACTGAGTTCTTGTAGTGCAGCCATTGCTTCATTCTTGCGTGGGTTTGCACCCAGTCTTTCAACAAATTCCAATATTTTTTCATCGTTCTTCTTGGCAAATGCTCTCCTATACATGTCTGCTTCATATGCATCAACTCCTATGATGTTTGAGATAATGTCAATGGCATCGTCTTCAAATACTATAGCATCATTCATGGCTTCTTGCGACCAGTCCTGGAACACTGCGGCTTTCTGTCTACCGCTGAGTGCAACAGGTCTAACCATTGCTGTGGCAAACACACAGTCGTATACTGATGTGGGTTGTATAGCACGGAACAGTCTACGCATGGCAGGTGATTCGCCTTGTGTAACACCCAATACATCGCCTCTGGCAAGCAATGCTGCTGCGTCTGCATCCTCTTCTGGATAGTCCTCCAGTGCGGTGTGTGGATCTATTTCCAACAGTTGACTCAAGCCTCTATTGGCCAGTATATCAACCTTGAGGTGTTCCAAGTCCTCAACTTCGTGCTTGTCTAATAGTATTTGATTGTCTTGTGATATTAATGATTTTGGTAGTTTTCTAGTGAACATTACGATGCCTCCACAGTGTTTTGATATTGCTCTTTTTTTGCCTAGTAATTTGCGTTCGATACGTTTGGCTTCTACTGGGTCCACGCCCACTGATTCATATGTGAAGCCTCTAGGAAGTCTACCTGTGGCGCCCAAGCGTTTGGCCGCTTCGCGTCTGGCACTCTTTGGTTTATACGTGACATAGTTGCTCAACCTTGCCGTCATGCCGGGCCACTTTTTGAATATGCGATTCATAACTTCACCTTGTCGCCAATGTTCAAAGTCGATATCAACATCCGGTAGGTCGTCACGGAGTGGGTTCATAAACCTCGCCACAGGTATCTTCCACTTGATGGGATCCACGTCTGTAATCCCAAGCAAGTAACACACAAGACTGCTGCCCGCTGATCCACGTGTCATGTGTTTGATATCAGTGGTAAGGTCTATGATGTCACAAATTTGTAGGAAATAGTCTGTGAAGCGTAGGTTCAATATTAACTCAAACTCTTCAGCAAGTCTCTCTTGATATTGTTGTTCCTGTGGAACTGGCCTTTTAAATCGTTTTAATAGCCTTTCGATGTTTTCTAAATCTGTTGCCATGTTAGCCTCTTTCAGTCTTGTAAATGCCTATACGTTGTTAAACGCAAGTTATTTAGCAAGGGGCGTTGCCATGGCCTGTGGAAATTTGAGAAGAAAGTGACTGTCCAATTTGTCGTCATTGCTTTCCACATATATGTCACATCTGCAAAATGTATCTTCGGGCAGCGTCTGACTGCCGCTGCGTATAAACTGCCAAGTCCAGTTGTTCTCCTCAACAGTGCGATATAGTTCGTCTCCTAGTTTGCGTCTTACCCACAGATCCTCCATCCGTGTTTGAGCATGACTCCATTTGTATTCCAGCATGCCTAGATAGTATCTCATTCACTCCCCAAGTTGCTTAAAAAACTTCTCAATGCTGTGCTGTCTGCTTCTGCTTTGATCTTACCCACAGTGTCGCCTTCGCTTGGATCTTGTTTCTCAACTGCTGGCGATTCGTTGCCGCGTTTGATTTGATCAAACACTGTGCTCTTGCGCTTCTGGAACTCTTGATATTCTTCATCCTCACCCAAGTCACGTATGCGCAAACTGTCTACATCAAACTCCAAATCGATCTTTTGTCCTACACCACTACTGCTACGTGTTTTCATAAGTTGTATTTGATATCTACCACGCTCACGCATTGCTCTACTTGTAAAGATACCAATCAAGTTGTCTGCTGTATTGATCTTACTAATACCACCCGATATGTGGCTGTGGTCAAACTCAATCTCTTCTACACTGCTACGATTCAACTGCGATGCTGTAACAAACACAGTGTTCAGTTCCATTGCCAAGTTGCGCAGTTCTTCTGACACATATTTGTCTTTCACAAACAAGTTCTCTGCACTGATCTTAACAGCGTTTGGATGCATCAAGTCCAAATAGTCTACCAGTATTACATCCAACTTCTTGCCTGTTTTGATTTCATATTCTTTGATGTATGCTCTCAAGTCATTTGAATTTTTGCCTGTGGGCATATACTTGACTTGGAATGCACCTGACTTCTTGCCGATCATGCGCACTTTCATTTCAACATCGTCAATGCTTTTGAAAATATCTCTGCTTGGAATGTCTGTGGTCATTGAATCTACACGCATACTGACCAGTGCTTCGCTGAGTTCAAATGTTAGATACAACACGTTCATTCCTGCCAGTGCCCAGTTCACACCCAAGTTAGCCAAGAACAAACTCTTACCACTACCACTACCGCCTGCAAAGATATTAAGCTCACCTCTGTTGAATCCACCAAACAGTTTCTTATCCAGTGCCGGCCAGCCTGTGCTTACCTGTCCGTTCTTGTCTTTGATACCTTCTAGTCTAGCTCTTGGATCTGCCCAGTAGTCTGTGCCCAAATCTTTTTGCAAACCAATTTGCACAGCCTGCTTGACCAAATCCTCACATGCTCCATACTGACCTTTTTCAATCAAGTCGGCACTCTTGAGAATAGCAGCCTCCAGCGCCTTGTGTTTGCTGAATGTTTCAAAGTCCTGCAACAACCAATCATAATGATTCTCTTGTAACTGCCCTGGATCTTTCAAGTCACTGTCAGTTGCAGCATTAACCATATCAAATGTAGGCAATGCATTGTGCTCGTCAACATAGTTTTTTATAAATTCAGCACTGGGCTGCAAACGTCTATCAAACGTTTGTGGTTCAAACACACCTTGACAACGCACAAAACTTTCTGCGTCTGTCATAAACATTTCAAGATATACTTTTTGTATATCATATCCATAGTCTGTGTTCTGTCTAGTTGTCATGTGTGAATACCTTTACATTATACATATTAGCAAAATCTTCTGCATCTGTCAAGTCGTTAACAATAGGTTTGCCTTTTATATTAAGACTGGTATTTAACAGTATAGGGCAACCTGTTTCTTCATACCATCGCTCTAGCAATTTTCTAAAGCCCACGCTTTCATTTGCAGAAACTGTCTGAACCCTACTGGTGCCGTCCCCGTGGATGATAGCAGGTAGTCCAGGATCTTTGCAATTTGCAGTGTATTGCATGAAGGGTCCGACAGGTCCGTCGAAATAGGTAGACGCATGTTCCTCCAATACTGCTGGGGCGAAGGGTCTAAAAAGCTGCCTCTTTTTAATGTTATTGACTCGGTCTTTGATGTCTTCTCTTCTAGGGTCTGCAAGTAAGGAGCGGTGTCCAAGAGCTCTGGGCCCAAATTCTGCCCTGCCATTGGCAACGCCACAAATACCAGTGGTAAGCAGCTCATGTAATACTTGTTCAACAGGATAATCTCCTTCTATATTGTAGCCGGTAAACATATGGGTCATAGGCATGTGTTGTTTTTTATGTGCTAATACAGCGCCGATACTAGACCCTGCATCTCCAGGGTTGGGCATAATCCATACGTCATTCCATTCTTTGTATATTTTGCTGTTGGCTGCACAATTCAATGCGCACCCTCCCATCAAGATCAGGTTCTTGCTTGGCGATTTCCAATGAGCCCAATTGCTTATGTATTTCAATATATACGCATATATTGCTTGCACTGCTGCCGCTATGTCCATTAGGTCTTGAGGAGTATTCAATTCAGGGCGCCACCACTGGCACCCCCTATGTAAATTATGCCGAAGTCTTACCCTAGGCCTATCCCAAAACATATCAACCCATCCATACAATCCTTCGTGCCCGTCAATAGGGTAGAAAAATTCTTCTAATATTTCATGCATAAAACGTAGGGGGTCACCATAGGCTGCCATACCCATAAGGATATATTCGTCCTCTTGCGGTTTTAATCCAATTCGTTGCGTGAAGGCGGAATACCATAATCCGATTGAATGGGGATACCGTTGAGCATATATCCTTTTGAGACCGTTGTCTTCGTCTGCGTTCCAGATAGTAAGTGTGTCAAACTCTCCAATACTGTCGATAACAACAATGCTGGCCTCAGTAAAAGGCGAAGTATAATAGCCGGCAGCAGCATGGGCAAGATGATGATCAGTATACCTAATAGGAGCACGTATCCCATAAGATCGAAGATACTTATTAATATTGTTTTTGCCCAAGTATTTGAACCCTTGCCCTGCTCGAAGTTGTCTAAGAGTTTTGACAAAGGGTCTTTCATACCAAATAACTTCATCGGGTTCTCCCCATTGTTTCGCATACTCTATTAATTTATCATTTAGATGCGCATCATTTTTTACGCCACTGAAGCGTTCGCTATGACTTGCAAATTCTAATCCATCATCTGTAAACACAGCTAATGCAGCATCGTGGCTGTTAGCACTAATACCCCAAGTGATCATTTGTATATAAACGGATCTTTCTTGCGCATTTCTTTTAATTTTTTTCTAAAACGGATTTCTTCACGTATACGTCTATAAGGCCATGTAATTATATTAATTAACCAAACCATTTCTTTGCTCTCAATCTAATTTTTAATGGGCTGCTTTCGGCAGCACATGCTATGCTGTATAATGTATATAGCCTACCGTGTCTTGCCACTGCATCGCCAATATCGTTTATACCTTCATCCCAGTCTGGTAAGCTAACATGCCAACCTCTATCTATGGCTTGCTCTACCAACTTGCTACCAGCTTTGTCTCTGTCGGGAACAACGTATATATCTTTACCAAGTCTATTAAGCAACAAGGCCTGAGCATCGTTTATGTCACTACCTCCAATAGCACAGCCTTCAACATGTATAGCGTCAATCTGTCCTTCGCATAGTATTGTAAACACTTTATTGTGCCCTTGTTCGTCTAAATTAAACACATAACCGGGTTGCATAGTCGTCAGATACTTGCTTTTGCTTTCCCCTACTGTGCGGGCTGTATATCCAACTATACGCCCCTCATAACGGAAAGGTATAATAAGTCTATCACGATATGCAAGTGTAGGTGTCCAATGATAATCAATGTCATCTAAATACAGATTTCTTTCTTTCATGTATTCAAATACACGCCATAGATTTTTGTCAACCCCACCGGGCTCTAATGCACAATAGTCTGCCCATTCCTTTAAAGGTTTTGCACCCTCTGGCAATTGTGTTGACGCAAACTCAGGTAGTTCAACTTTGTGCTGTTGAACTTCTACACCTTCGTTCTCACGCATAACATCTAGTGCTAGTTTTGTAATATCAGCATCAGGTGTGTTTAGCCACTCCAACAGTTTCTTAAACTTGTAGCTTAGATTGCGTCCTGGTTGCCAACTGGCTTTGTATCCACAGTTAAAGCAGTGATACGAAATAACATCGCCTTCGTATATAACACCACCACGTCCTCGAGTGTCAGCATTTTCATTGTTATGCACACAGCAAGGCGCATTGAAACTGGTCCACCCACTGGGTGTAGTTTTACGCTTTGCAGGCAGATATAAGGCCAGGGTGTCAGATACGATGCTCATACATGTATACTAACACCAAAAGTTTAAATTGTCAATTAGTTTCTTACCAGGATTTGACTGACTGTATCTGTAGGGGATGCTGTAGTTTCAAATCTAAGATAGCTAAACACGCCGTTAAAGTTGATTGGAACAGGTTGTGTTTCATTGTTCAAACTTGTAGTGGCAATATCGGCCCAAACGGTTCCTTGTGTAACCTGATTATCTAGTGTGCCTTGGATTGTAATATCTCCTACATATCCATCTGTGTATATTGCTGCCGTATGTAATGCGCTGTTGCCATTGATAGCAGGTTGTGCATCTATTGCTTCGCTATACCAAATTTCGTTTTGTCCGTCTTGTATAAATGTTGTAACACTATATGTTTTTTGAGGTCCGGGTAATGCTTGTCCACTTACAAAAATAGTTCCACTTGCTCCGAAATGATCATCACTATATGTAAGTGTTTTTGTTAAGTCGCTGTCTTTTACCAAATATACGCTGTAACTTAAATATTGATCTTTTATATTTAATAAATCATTTTCAGATATATTGATTGTAAATTCGCCTTTGTTATCTGTTTTGGTTCCATCTTTTTCTATTACCAAGTTTTTATTTTCGTCAAACGCAACAAAGTGTGGAGTATAAGCTGTTAAGCTAACATTCTTTTGATCATGATTTTTAACATCAAAATGTAGTAAATTATCTATGCCTTTATAGGCTTGTATTGTTCTTTGATACACTGGTCTATACTCCGTAATTGTGCCGTCCAAATCTGCGACAATTGTGATTTTATTCTTTGCTAAATATATATAAGTTTTTTGCATGACTGGAACCTTTTAGTATAAGTATTTACCGCAGATGTTATTAAAAAATATAGAAAAAAATTTACCGTGGATAAGTGTAGTTGCTTACGGAGGCAATGAATATGTAGGTATCATTGCGAATCAAGACAGTGTTGTAACCAGCATGTATGTTTATAATTCTTTAAAAACTGATGAACATAAAAAGCTCTTATTAGAATTAGGAGAAGTATGGTGGTGGGAATCAAACAGAATGATTCCTATTAATATTTTCTTAAAATCTGAAATAAATGTTTTAAATTATTCTATTGTTACAATGAATAGTAAAGATGTAAAAATAAGTGTTGGCCCTTGTGTGAATTTAAATAATTTAAGTATAAAAAGAGTAAAACGTAAAAGTGTTCAGGTTATGAGGAAGCCTGCTCGTTAAGTTGTTCACAAATTAAATTCATGTGAACTATAACACTTGTAGCATATGCAATAGCATGTGCTTTCTTAAAGTAATAGCTACCGTCCTCTGGTTTTGTCCAAACTTCTTTTATTATCGTTTGCCAAGTTTCGTTGACAAGATGCCTCTTCGCAGGCCGTATTATCGCTAGAACTGCTGCTAGTTGCTCCACTGACTGCGGCTGCAACTTTCGTAATATGTTTCCATGTCCTGCGACGTGAAACAGCAAGTTGGTGAAATCGTCGTGCTCCAATAGTTGCCATTGTGGTTCCTTCTCCATCAATTGTTGTAAATGTGCTTCGTCTTTAACATCGTTATAAATGCTTACATTCAAAAAGTCAAGTTTAAAATAACCTCTATCTTCTGCTGTTTTGTAATCAATAGTAGCTAAGTTGTCTATAGGATTATGTGGACACTCTGTAACATATACACCAGTGTTGTGTTTTTTACCTGTATCTAATTTTGCCACACGATGCTGTATTTTAGATAACACAGTATCTCTGTTTGCAAAATCTATATCAATATCAGGCATGCGGATATTCCTGTATTTTGTTCCAATGCATCTCACCTTCTTTTGGTATTGTGCCTATATATTTTTCTCCAGTTTCTCTGTCGATTAAAATCCACTTCATCGGAGCTCGTGTTTTGACAACCAGTTCAACTGGTTCGTCTAGTTCGTATACCGAAAGACCATTTTGCAATTTTCTAGAGTTCACCTTTTTCTCTCATCTCTGCTCTAATTTTTGTAGCACTAATATTGTGTATTTTAGCACCTAAGTCGTGTTCTGTCAATGTATAACCTACATTACGTCCATAGCTTATATCTACAATGTTTGGAACTTGCATTATCATATATTGCATACCGTGCTCATATCCGTGTTGTTTAAGCTGCCATTGTATTTCAGAACTAATGTCGTGAAACTCAAATGGGTTATCTGTATTCCCCATTCCTGCATCAGCATTATATACATCACGCACCATTATACACACTTGTCCAGTTTGCTCTAATGCTTTTCTAAACAGCGCAGTATGTCCTGTGTGCCAAGGTTGCCACCTTCCTAAAAGTTGCACTGTTGGTTTACGTAGATCGAACATCATCCAACTCCATTCTCCAAGCACTATATCCAACTGTGGTGCTGCTTTGCTTTTTCATAAAACGTTCTACAATAGGAACGAGTTGAATATGTGTATCATCGAACCATTTACTTACATGATAATCTACTTCTAACTTTTTGATATCAGGCTTTTCAAATAATTTATTTGTATCTTCAAATCTACCTTCTTTAATTGTGTCCATCCACACTGTAAAGTCTGCAGAAAATTCTTTGCGGGTTTCCTCAGTAGGGCAAACAAAATCAGCAACAGCTATTTTGCCACTCATTACAATGCCGTCACATATGTATTTCATACGCTGTGCTTGATGCAATCTACCTTCAACGCTGAAGTCCCATTTTGTTTTGTCAAAGCCTTCGTATTTTTCTCTTACAATATCGGCGTTTACATGCACACCGCCAAGCAGTTTAGCCAAAGGTTTTGCTAGTGTGCTTTTGCCGCTACCGGGTAATCCGTATATTAGTATTTTCATAGTTTAGCCTCCTTAACAATTTTTTTCACTAATTCAACATCTTTTGTTTGTCTTTTAAATCTTAATGCCCAATGCGAAGGATCTAAAATATTACCTAATATACCTAGTTGCTCGTCATTTAAATTATTCAATACTTCTTTACCTGTAGGGCAATTAAGAACTAACCACGGAGATATTTTCCCATCTTTGATATCCCATGTGATTCTATTAGGCGATGCATATGAAAAATAATGATTATATACACTGTCTTTTTCTTTTGCCCATTTTACCATTGTATCAATGCTACGTTCTAGTGCAGTTTCAACGCCTTCTTTACGTATTAGTTCAACCGCGTATTTTTCATACATTTCTTCTCTACACCAGTGATCTAATTTTACATTACTGGTTACAACATAGTCTATGTATTTGTCTGGATATAAAGGCCTAACGTTATTAACAAAGCTGCCAAACTTAACAAAAGCATTGTAAAAACTACTTTTTGCAAATTCTTCATATGTCTTTTCTTTCTTATGTCCTGCACTTAATTTGTAAAATCGTTGAAATGCGTAAAACCCTACTTGCACACTTTTTTCATCTTTTTGTAGCCAACGCCTTTTTGGTTCACACATGTGCGCTAACAGTGTGCTTTCTTTCATATAACTTTTGTTGCAGTATTCACAAGTGTAATTAGATGTCAACTTTTTCGTAACCGTGTTCTTTTGCGAGCTCTTTGATTTCTTTTTTTGTAGATATTCTAGCAAGTGTTTCAACCTCGTCCATTTTCATATTTGGATATATTTGTGCAAGCAACTTTACTGCCTTGCTGCTGTCGTCTTTTTTCTTCTTCAAACCAATCCAAGGATGGAATTGTGTTTTGCCAGTTTTACCTGCAACACATAACAGTTGCCATTGCAGTTTTACATGATTAGTGCCGCCTAGCACATTCCAATTTTTATTATAGTATTCGTTTGTTTTAAAAACTGCTAGTGCAGTTTTTTCATAGCTGCCTTTTACACTGCTAATATAACGATTAAGATTCCACAAGTCAAGTTTAATATCTTTCTTGCCATCTTCACCTGCTGCATCATACAAGTCTTTGTAGCCCATATCAATGCTTGGAATTAATACTTTGAATAAGTCTAGTTCCTTGTTTGCCATTTTTCTAAATCCTCTGGCGTGTTTATTTCAATACCTTCGAAGTCAACTTCTACAACACCAATCTTAATACCGTTTTGTATCCAGCGTAGCTGTTCAAGTTGTTCTATGTCTTCTTCTGGAAACTTTTGACTCATAGTATACATTGCTTTTGCTTCTCTGTTGTATCCGTATACACCCAAGTGATGGTCTCCATATTGTAGACTTGCACGTAGAAACCAATGAGCTCTACCTCTACTATGTATCATTTTAACACTGTTTGGATCATTTCGCAAGTTAAAATCCATTGGCGTATATGCAGTTGCAACATCACTTTGCTGTAACGCACTTTCAACAGCTCGTATAATATCTTCAGTAATATCAGGCATGTCGCCTTGCACATTTATGTATCTATCATATTGTAAGATTTCGTCTATAACTTGCATACAACGATGTGTGCCGTTATCAGCTTCTTGTGTCATAAGACATCTATTGGCACCCATATAGTTGTAAATGTCTTGATGATCTGTCAGCACGTATGTATCTAATCCTGTAGCAGCACAGCAATTATAAACATGCTCTACAAGGGGCACGCCATTTAGTTTAGCCATCATTTTACCTGGAAATCTACTGCTGGCATATCTTGCAGGTATTAGTATTGCTGTTGTCATAACCAACTCCAATTTTTAGCAGCATCATATGTAACTTTTATCTGCTTGACTACATCTTCAAAATCGTCAAGTTTTAACATGTTAGGACCGTCGCTTGGAGCATTATCTGGATCTGGATGAACTTCTAAAAAGAAATTGTTAACACCCATAGCAGCGGCAGCACGAGCAAGGCGAGGAACATATTCACGATTGCCACCACTACTGTTACCTTGTCCTCCTGGCTTTTGGACACTGTGCGTGACGTCAAAAACCACATTCTCAAAATGGTCAAGCATATACTGAATGCCAGTAAAGTCAACGACCAATGTGTTATATCCAAAACTTGTTCCCCTTTCGGTTATCCATACATCTTTAGCGCCCGTGGTTTTACCAAGGACACCTGCCATATCCCATGGTGCTAGAAACTGCCCTTTTTTAATATTGACAATTTTTCCTGTATCAACTGCTGCTCTTATTAGGTCAGTTTGTCTACATAAAAATGCAGGAATTTGATAAACGTCTACAGCACTCTTATAATTTTTTTCTATGTATTTTACTTCCTCAACAGTGTGAATATCTGTAAGTGTCCAAACATTAAGTGCCGTGGCTTTTAGAGACATAAAATCTCTCATGGTGTTTTTTATACCAACACCTCTTATACCATCAACTGATGTCCTATTTGCTTTATCATAGCTGGCTTTGAATGTATATAGTATGCCATACTTATCGCATACACGTTTGCATTCTCTTGCAATTTCTGCACTCTGTCCTAATCCTTCGTGCTGACAAGGTCCTGCTATTATTCTCATTTTTCTTCCTTTAACACCATGTATGTTGTAATGGCTTTTTGTAGTTGTTTTTTTAATGTTGGATATTCATTTGCAAGATCCATCATTTCCTGCCATTGACCATAGCTAAACAAATTTCCTTGCTCTTTAGCTACAGCATCAGGATCCCCGCCTATAACCCAACGAGGTTCATTATTATAAGGGGGATCTCTATAACGTGCATATACTACACCATTTGCACGTTCGTATATTAATGCTTCACCAGGAACCAAATCAGGCACTTTTAAGTCGCTCTATTAGTTCCTCTTTTTTAAGACTTGCATTCGCTTTAATACCACGTGCTTTAGCTTCTGCTAATAGTCCTTTCTTACTCATTACATCGAAGTTTACAACTTTCGCTGCTACTTTTGCTTTAGCTTTTGCTGCTGCTTTTTTTGCTACAGGTTTTGCAGTTTCAACTTTTTCTTTTACTTGTTCAATCTTTTCAGCTGCTGCATTTAAATCTACAGTTTCGATCTTACCTTTAAATAATCTTTTTAGCCATCCAAACATTATTTTCTCCTTTTGTCTGTGACTTGTGTTCCAATAGTTCTTCTAACTATATCGTCGTGATTAAATTCTGCCCAGTATAGTTCAAAAGCAACACCATCTTCTAAACCTTCAAACTGGTGAATTTTGCCTGGTTTTACTTGTGTAAAATCTCCGGCTTCAAGTATAGTCTCATCGACTAAACCTTGTTGATCAGCGTCCTGCCAAACACGAACAATCATTTTACCGGACTCTACAAAGAAGCCATTCCATTTATATCTGTGCTCGTGTTCGCTACACTTGTATCCTGCTTTGTATTCAATCCGGTGAAATTCAAGCACACCGTTTGCATGTATTAATTCTGTCTGGCCCCAAATTTTTCCTGCTTTCATTACAATAACTTTCCAAAATCTATTATTTCACTTTGTCTACTAATGTCTTTTACAAAGTATGCACAAAGTGAATTCTCTTTGTCTTCTATTGGTATACTTAACAGTTGTCCGTTTTTCATCTTAGGAAAATACCATTTTACATCATTATAAAAATTAAGTATTTCTATTGTGCCAAATTCCGGACTATAACTTGTAAGTGGGTTGAATAAAAATGCTTCAAACCCACGTTCATTCAAACTAGTTAACGGTAATACTTCTAAGTCACTGCCGGCTTGACTACATCCTACTGCTACACACCAATCTAGCGGCATTGTAATTTCATTGCCGTTTATATTTAACACAACAGCAGGAGCGTTAAACGATTCTAGAAAAATTAAAGGAACAAAAAAGAAATCAGGGTCTTGTGGGTTGCTATTATCCAATACTGCAAATCTAACATTGTCGTCAACTTCTTCTGGTATTGTATTCAAGTTAAAGGGTTGATTATTTACTAATAATATATTCATCTAATTCCAATCTACTTTTTCTATAGTAAATGGGTATTGTGCTTCCTTATAAAACTTTTTACGCTGTGTAAGGTGCCGCTTCGCAAACTTACAAGTGCTTGTAAGATCCCATATTTGAACGAAGTCTTTGTCCTTAGCCTTTCTAACGCCTCTACCAATAGATTGTATAACTCTTACAAATGATTTTCCAGGTTCAATAAGAACAAGATTGAAAATGCGAGGAATATTAATACCAACAGCAGCGACACCATAAGTGGCAATAACCACTTGATTATCTGCCGTGTTGATTTCGTCATATGCATCTTTTCTATCCTTTAGTTTAACATCACCTTTAACAAAGGTTGATCCTGGAATAAGTTCTTGTAGCATTTCGCCTGCACTAATTCTGTCTACAAGTATAAGTGTATTGCCTGATTGTTTTACATTGTTTAATAATTTGCCTATATATTCAATTCTTGCTTTATTTGTTGTTAAGTATTTTAATTCTTCTTGATAATTGCTGTGTGCTACAGTATCCATTAGTTGCACGATATTAACATGAACTTGTGACAGCACACCTTTGTCTTGTAATTCTTTTGCTGTAATTTCGCCAATAACTGGACCTAAACTTGCGTGGATTGATTCAAACTCAAACTTCTCTTTTGGTATAGTGCCAGTTAGTCCCCAACGTATAGGTGCATTTTTTAAATTGCGTGTAAGCAAGTTTTTTAACACTTCTGCTTTTGCTTGATGCACCTCATCTACAATAACAGTGCTCACACCATCTAAGAACTCGGCTAGTGATAACACTGCTTCTCCGTCCTTGTGCTTCTTGTCAAGTATATTCAAACTTTGCCAAGTGCAGATGGTGTGAGTCTTACCTAACTCTTTTCTATCTCCAAAATAAACGCCTGCATCTAACCCGCAGTTTATATAGTCTTCTTCGGTTTGTGTAACAAGACTTTTGTTTGGAACAATAACAAGACTACGTCCATACTTTTCACTCATATGTGATAGTGTAGCAGTTGTAATAGTTTTACCTGCACCTGTTGCAATCTGTTGTAAGCTCTGTGGATTGTTTGCAAAGTTGTTGATTGCTTCTACTTGATAGTCGCGCAGAATAATTTCTTCGCCTTCAGCAGGATGACCTTCAGGCCAACGCACACCTTGATCTGCCCAGTAGCGTTCTGTTACTGGCACAAAACTTAAATCAATTGGATGCCGTCTATCTTCAATATCAACTATCTGAACTTTGTTCTTTTCCAATACCTCTGTAATAGTATCTAAATGATTTACATAACCGGTGCCGCCAATCCCAAAAAAAGCAACCTTGCCGTCCCAACGTCCAAGTTTATATTGCGGCATATATCGTGCATATGGAACTTCGAACTTGAGAGCGTTAGAGAGCTTGCGTCGAACATCTACATCTAAACCTTCTAGTTTGATATTAACTTCGTCCTCAATAATTAGTTTGCAAGTTGCCATACGTCCATCTTTTCATTGTGCTAAAGGCATCATCATTGTATACAATTAGATCACAGTTAAATTTAACATATTGATCTACTGTTGTAGAGCTCCTGTCGCTCTTTATTGCTAATGCAGTAGTAGGAATAAAGTTACTTTTTAACAATACCTTAGGCAATACTTTCTTCTTAATATACACTATTTTTGTGTCTTTGTCAACCCAATTGTTCAAATGCTTTTCTCTAATAAAATTATTCAAATCGGCATTGACATGATCCGACTTTTCAATTCTAAACAAAACACTTTGTTGTTTATTTTCTATAAACCCACTGAATGCAGAATATATTTGCAAAATTTCATTATAAGCATCATTTTCGTTTATTAAAGCAATAACAGGAAACCTATCTAATTGTAAAAAACTTTCTGCAATTTTGTTTAGATTATATGTTTTAGGACTTGCTAAAATTTCAGGTTCATTACGCACACTAATTTCACTTGCTAAGGTGTTATCTGTATACGGAGAAATAATTTTGTAGCCATATTTTATTGATTTGTCTTGCTTGTAAATTATATCTGTATCTTGTAAATTTTTAACTACAGATTGATCTACATTATACAATATATTATTTTCTAAAAAAGGTAAAACATCTTTTTCATTATTTTTTATTTCTGTAACTTTTTTATGCATGTCTATAATTTGAGATTCAATTTCGAAATTTCTATTATGCAAAAGTTCGTATACTTCATATGCATTATTGTATGTAAATCTAAAAAAATGAACATGTGAGCCTTTGAAATGATGATATTCCTTGCATTTAGATTTTAAAGATTCAATTGCAACGATATCTTTTTTGCTAAAAGGAAAACGTATTTTAATCCACTGCCATTTTTGTTTGTAGGATTCGTAAACTATATCAGAATATACTTCTGCTGTGTCTACCACTTTAATATATTTGCGTCTATCTATTTCTCTCAACGGAATATTTACTGGTAATTTTTCAACATCTGGACAGTGTTCTTTGACTTTTTTCAGCACAAGGTTATATTGCCTGTCGGTTAAACCAACACCTCGAGTAACCTGTTTGTATATACTAAAGTATATGTGGTCACTGCTATTAAGGCTATTTAGATGTGTGTTTACAATGTATTCTAAATACTCTTCGATATATGTCATGATTATATAATAACACTTTACAACTTAGGTGTCAAGCGTTTCAAAGGTAGCCCTGAAGCTATTTCTTCAACAGTATATTCGGTCCATGCATAGTCATTTAACCATTGTGTCCTATCCGGTGTTTGTGGATACTCTATCAAATTTAGATCATGCCCGGCTACATCATAAGCAAGACTACTAGGCCCGACACAAGCCGGCACTCCATTTATTACGCTATGAATGCCAGGATTACTGCTCCAACTAACAGTGCAATATATATTGTCAAACGCCATATCAAAATCGTCATAAGTGCCTGCAAGTTGTTTAGGTGTTTGTCTTTTTACATTTTTGTATTCTGTTTCAATGTGGGGCAATGGACAACGAGGATGAGGTCTAAAGATAATTGGACGTTTGGTATGCTGTTTAATAGTTTCAATAGTTTGCATAACCCATGTGCTCATACTTGGCATATTAGCCCATTGTAAACTTTTATTGTGTTGGCCGCAGATCAATATGTATTCGCCGTCTTTGCGCCAAGGTTTTAAAGATAGCCCCTGCTGAACAGCTCTGCTATTATCCATACCACTAGGACCGAAGTAAGCATCACGATTAATTCCATTTAATCCTACTTTCCATGTTGTTCCCCTTTTTATTCCGCCGACTTCTAATACAACTACTTTTTTGCCTGTCTTTATGTAGTATTCGTATATTGGTCTATTGCCGGTCATACGCCCGTGCCACAATACACTCCATATCACTGCTACATCGGCATGCATGTCGTTATCAGTAACAGTATGTCCTGCTTGTATTAAACTGTGCTCAAATGCTTCAAACACAGGTTTACTATTTGCTGCACCATATTCTTTAAATAAACTAAATCGCATACTTAAATACCTTATATTATATTTAACAGGAATTCAACATGACCGATATAACAGTGGTTACAACTTTTCATAAACCTGGATTAGATTTATACGGACAACGTTTTATCGATAGTTTTGGTGCTCAGGTAGATCCTCAAATTAAGTTACTAGTGTATGCTGAAGATTGTAAACCATATGTAACATCTAAAAATATTACTGTCTTAGATGCTAAAGAGACACTGCCTAAATTACAAAAATTTAAAAACAAATGGAAAGACGTTCCTAAAGCAAATGGTATACCGCCAGCAGATATTAAAGCTCGCAGACCAAGAGATTGGCACAAAGAATTTAAGTGGCATGCTATACGTTTTGCAAATAAAGTATACGCTGTTTTTGATGCTTGTAAACGTAGCACTGACTGGTGTGTATGGATGGATGCAGATAGTTATATTCATACCGAGTGGAGTTATGCAGATTTTGCAAACTTATTACCCAACGATAAATGGATTACATATGTTGGCCGTGGCAAAGGATCTCAAACTTGGCCTGAGTGCGGATTTTATGGCATGAATTTGCGTCATCCTATGTGTAAACAATTTCTTAGTGAATTTGAAAGATTTTATGAAGATGCCGATAATGGAATTTTTGAACTAGAAGAATGGCATGACAGTTTTGTATTCGGACATATATTAAATCAACTTACACCTATAGATAATAACGTTCTTGATTACAGTGCCAATATGTATTTGAAAGAAGCAAAAACTGGAGGCGGTGGACACCCGCTAATAAACGGACCATTAGGAAAATGGATGGATCATATGAAAGGTGGACGTAAAGAACAAGGCAAAAGTCATACAAAAGATATCATGGTAAATAGAACTGAAGCATATTGGAGTAGCACATGAAGCCTTTTATATTTGATGTAATGAGAATGCTATTAAAAGATGATATAATCCATACAATGGCCGAAATAGGCACCCACAAAGGTGGATCTGCACAACAATTTATCAAGTTGCTCGCTCCTAGGGTAGAAACATTTAAATATTATGGATATGATATATTTGATGCAGATAACCCTGACTTGGCGTTGCATAAACAGGAACGCAACGGCAAGGATCCAGCAGCATATGAAGTAGCTGTAAAGACTCTTAAAAAAAGCAAACAGCGGCATAAAAATTTAGAATATAAGTTGTATAGAGGCTTTACAACAGATACGTTAACTAAACCTATACAATTTGATTTTGTATATATAGACGGCGGACATAGTTATGAAACTGTCAAGCATGATTATTACATGACAAAAGATAGTAAAATAATTATATTTGATGATCTAAAACTACCAGGGGTAAGGCAATTTATCGACGAGTTAATTTCTCAAAATGTAAATGTAGAAATAGTAAACACGCCCAGTAAACACATTTGGGGTGTTATTCGAAATTAAGACAACTACGCATGTGTGCCCAAGCTTCACCTGATTGTAATTCTGTAAAGTTCCAATGTGACATTGATATACGTTCTATCCAACGCTGTCTATCCGGTAAGATAGGATTTTCAATATCTAACAAAGATGTATTTGCTACATCAAATGCTTGACTTATTTGGGGGTTAGAATCTGTAACAAAAACTGGAATGCCTTCTATTGCTGCTGCTACACCAGGAGAACTATTATATGTAATAACAGCCCAGCAATTTGCAAAATCTTGTAATATGTGTTGATGATTGCTAAATTTAACATTTTTATCTTTTGTTTGAAATTTGTTCAAATATTGACTAGCTCTTCGATCGCCTGGATGTTTTCTAATTACAATTGGTCTATCTGAGAGTTTACGTATACGCTTTACTGTTTTGCTTAGCCAATCAACAACATCTAATCCCCCCATGCTCCAGCCTCCGTTACGCTGGCAACATATTAAAATGTGATCTCCTTTTAATCGTGTATCTTTTAATTTGATATTTAAATTTTTACTAATTTTATTCCAGCGTGTAATATCAACATGTTTATCAAAGTAATTTCCTGTTGTTGGAAAAACTCCATTTGCACTATATCTTAAATAATGTTTTGTGTTGCCAGGATTTGCATATAAAAATAAATTACTATCGATTATTATAGTATTTTTACCATGCAAAGTTTGATTGTCAAATACTTTTTTTCTCAACATGAGATGTGGAGATCTCGGGCTGGTTTCATGAACAAATCCCTGTATAACAGCAACATCACTTAGTTTCCATGTGTGCTGCTCAGTAACTTCGCCATGGTCTCCAGTCGCATTAACACCTTCGATAAAGTGTTTTAACACCTGTATCTTTTCCATATTTTTTTGATTTGGTATGCCTTTTAAATATGATACAACATTCATGTGCCTGCTATTACCTTATCTATAATGGGCTTTAAATGGTCATAACATTGACCGGATTCCATTTCTTCAGGTGTCCATTGACAATAAGCAAGATTTTGCAACCATTGTTGAACATCTTCTTCTTTTGCTATGTTTAACTTTTCTATGTTTTTTAATTTCCGTTCACCTATATTCCATGCAAAGTTACCTTCGTCGCAAGCAATTACAGGTATACCATTTACAATTGCATCAATACTCAAACCACTTGTATATGCTACAACACAGTAGGCATTTTTTATATGATCTTCCCAAGGTGTGTCTCTTCCATTAACAAAACTTACATTTTTTATGTCGTTAAACAAAAAGTGTTTGAATAGTTCTTCGTAGTTTCCCCAACCTTTGTTACTCATGCCAGGATGTGTTCTAATCTCAATTGGCCTATCGGTGTGTTCTCTTAATGTTTTTACTGTGTCCATGCACCATTGACTTATATCATTATGACGTAAGCTGGCATCTCCTGCTAGCTGCATTGCTATTACAATTTTGTCTCCTGCATTTAAATGCCAGCCTTTGTATTGTATATCTAACTCTTCTAATCTATCTTTAGGATAATTTTTATCTTCTATGAAGTGTGCATCGCGATTGAGAAATCCATTTACACCTACTCTTTGATGCTTGTTTGGTTTAAAGACTTTGCGTCCTAACAAAGGTGTTTCTAAACAAACAAAAGGTGTGTCGCTTTTTACTATACTAGTTCTTAGTGTGTGATGTAAGTGATCTCTTGGCTTCCAGCTTCCAAACATTATAGCTAAATCGCATTGTGTAAATGCTTCACTATAAGAATATTCTACTCCGTTTCTGCGTCCTGTTAACTTGTTAATACGTCTCCATTCTTGAAATGATTCTTTGTCTTTAGGAACTATTCTATCCTCTATTCCGTCATGCATCATGCGTAGTATATCACGTTCATGATTATGTCCTGCTGTGTTCATAAAAACTTTAATTCTCATATTTTAATATTCTCCATGCTGTGCCATCTTGCAATTCATGGTAATGGAATTGTCCATATGCTAAATGGTTAGCCCATGCTTGCAGTTTATCTATATGCTGTATTGTAGGATTTTCTACTTTAGCAATTTCTTTATCACATACAGGATCGGCTGCTGTAGGTGCAAGAGTTATTGCAGGTATACCGTTTATTATACTTTCAACGGCTGCAATACTGTTATAAGTTACTAATACATGCGCCTGCTCAAAGTCTTTGTATATACTATTGTTCACACGGTCTGCTCGTAGCTTTGGTTTTTCTCTAATGATAATAGGTCTGTCAGTGTGTTTTTTAATTTCTGTAATTGTTTCTTCTTTCCATTTATCCAAATCTATATTATAAAATATACAAGGTTTAGGACTAGGTAATGCTAATAGCACAGCATTTCCTTTGCGTTTAATTGCTTTTTTTACTTTTATACCTAATGCATCTAATCTATTACTAGGACGTTGTTTAATTTCATTATGCTGTAATCCGTTTTTGACTATTCTGTGCCATAATTTTTTACCCTCTGGATTATAAAAATTTCTATAATTTCCAAAATAACCGCTATCCATATAATAAAAAGGAAGATTGTTTGCTAACCTATATTGTATCAATTCTTTTTTTACAATGCTGCGAAATATGATAGGTTCTGGTGTATCTATATCTACATCATGCACAACAGGAAATCCTGTGCCTTGTGCAAATGCATTTATAAATTCATCTTTACCATTTTTACTTACACAGATCATTTGTAAAACTCCACATGTAAATGTTTGCTTTTGTCTTTGTTGAACGATTTATATCTCACAAAGTTTTTTCTTTCTACTAGTTTTTGCATACTATGTGCATCGTATCCGCTTTTGTGAGTATCCCAAGTATCTTCGAATTCTCCTCTTTGGTGTCCGTATATGTTTTCTGCTGCTCTTGGATCTCCGTTTATCCATTGATGCACATGACACAACATATTGGGTAACATCATTTCTACACGACCGCCGGGCTGTAATATTTTGTGCCATACTTCTAACAAATATTCTCCTTGTCTAAATGTTAAATGTTCAAAGAAATGTCTTGAAAATATTTCGTCTACAGAGTTTAAATCCACATGTTTATCTATATCCCAAGCAGCACATACAAAATCAATACCTTCTACTGCTCTTATATCTTGCTGTAGGAAGTCTTTTTTTGTTGGTGTTTCTCCTGCTCCAAACTCAATCTTCATAGGTGTATCCAAACATACTTATTGTTTCTGCAAAGTTATCTTCTATTAACTTTTTTGTTTTATCTGTATAATATATTTTATAATCTTTAGAAGGTCTATGCCCTTTCTTTAGAAAAATAGTTTCGAGTTCGCCATTATATGGCACAGGTATGTTTTGTATTTCATCAATTAAATTTTCATATTTCAAAACTTTATCTACTGCCACTTTGTTATCTATAGTATATTTTTTCCAGTTATTTAATAGTTTAAGATCGGCATTAAAAATCCATTTATTAAAAGATTGCGATGATATTCGGCCTGCATGTTTCATATAAAAGTAATAGCTTACGGCAACATCCCAGGGATTTCTATCAATAGAAAATTTAAAATACTCATTCCATTCTTTTGGATACATGTTTTTTATTATCTGTGCTGATTTGTGTCTTCCTTTGGAGGGTGCATTTAACGAGATTGTTTTGTCGTATTCACTTCCTCGCAGTATATCGTTTGTCCCTAAATATTTTTGTAAATAATTTTCAATACTTGAACCTGCTGTTTTAAAAGTTTTTACAAATATGAATTTATGTTTGTGCGATACTATCATTGCTATTAAATCTTGTTTGTTCAAAAACATAATCCCAATATTTGGAGTCACAATAGGTTAAGTTTTTGTTGCTCTTGAACAAATTATTATACGTAGGATCTGCAACAGCTATAAAGATTTGTCTTGGAGGCCCAAGTGGATTGCCGGGTTGTGTAAAATAAACATCTTCAAATCCAGCATCTTTCAAATAACTAGCATAACATGCTGTTGTTGCACCTGTCCAGTTTGATATTGGTCCAAGTTCGGTTGTCCTATAAAACTTTGCTTCTGCTATCATAGGATCGTTATGTATGTCTACCATAGTTTCAAATATGAACACACCTTTACATATTCTATACATGTTATCTATAGCTAATAAAGGATGTCGCAAATGATACATTAAGCCATGTGCAAATATCCAATCAAACTCTCCATCTGCTTGATAAATGCTTTCTTTCTTCACTATAACTTTACTATCGAGATTTTTGTGATGAAAATCAAAAACTTTTCTACCACCTCTGTTTTCGTTTAGATTATTAATCCAGTCCCAATCTTTTTTATTTCCCCAGTCGTAATCTTCGCCACGTTCTACATCACTCGCTTCTACATATTCTGCACCACGCATTTCAGTCCAAAATGCCCACCAACCTTCGTCAGTAGCAATGTCTAATACACGCTTACCTGTAAAATCTACATTACTAATACCAATAAGATCAGTCCAAGTTCTTAGATCTTTTTTGCCTTTATACACAGTTCCATTAGGATACTCTATATGCATTCTAAACTTTGGCTTGTCCTTAGCCATTCATCATATCCTGTAGTTCTGTTTTCCATAGATCAGCAAACTCACAGTCTCTATAGTTTTCGAACCAAGGACCGCCTTCTGTATAATGTATTAAGTTGGGTTTATCAATGTCATCGTAAACACCAACAAGATAATTCCAAGTGTGATCCAATTCTCCAATTTCATCATCTTTTAACCAACTAAATCTGTGTAGATATGCTCCGTTAATTTCAGGATCATTTACTAAATCTTGTGTAAGTTTACGATTTGCTTCATGCCCGCAATTCCACAAAACAACACTCGACCAGTTTTTACGCGGATAGATAGTTTGCTTTTGTCCATCCATTTTTACTCCTTCTTTAGGTGTGTAATCGTGCTTTACACACATAACTGCATACTTGTCATCTGCCTGATCAAATAGTTCTTTGATGTCTGTTGTAAGAATCATATCGCAATCCATAAACAATGCCCAACCTTTAAAGTCAGTAAGTTCTGGTATTAAAAAACGTGTAAATGTAAATTCGGTGCTTGCTAGTTTATCTGCTTTTCGTTTATACCACCCTGAATCTCGCAACTCTTGTTGCTTCAATGGCGCACATCAGCTGCCGGTTGCTTGTTTAGTATGCTATGTTTACAAACTTGATATGCAATATCTTCTCTTGTGTCGTAACCTACAAATACTTTCATCTTACCTTCTTTCTATATCTGTTTCTTCGCATAATTCGCCATATTGTATTTCTACAATGTGTGCAGGCGTATTACCAGTGTTAGTTGTTTTGTGCCACCATTCTGGCCTTATAAGATAAGTTGTATGGGCTTGAAGCATTTGAATTTGCCATTGTCCATCTGGAAATTCTAAATCTATTTGTATTTCGCCTTCTAGCACATACCAGAATTCGCTTCTG
>Ga0181574_10001223_pt1 | contig 24000 bp, 22 predicted proteins | sample 101ome_24_FD_145600 | JGI IMG/M metagenome (GOLD analysis project Ga0181574, IMG submission 145600) | Coastal salt marsh microbial communities from the Groves Creek Marsh, Skidaway Island, Georgia - 101410AT metaG (spades assembly) | ecosystem: Environmental > Aquatic > Marine > Intertidal zone... | reverse complement strand
GCATGCTGAATCAACAACCCAATGGCACGATCCGTCGCGCGCGTGTAGGCACACGGGTCAATGGACTTTTCAAACCGAATGGCACTGTCGGTTCGGCAATTGTATCGCTTGGCGGTTCGACGAATGGGGGTCGGCTGGAACTGGGCGGATTCTAAGACAATCGCCGTTGTGTCTGCCTGGATACTGCTGGTTAAACCACCCATGACACCGGCTAAAGCTACCGGATTTGTATCCGTTGCAATGACCATGTCATCCGGGGTTAAGGCAACCGATTGGCCGTCCAGCAAGTCAATCGTATCCGTTTCCGTGGCTTGCCGAATGCATAGTGTGTCCGCATTCAGGCGTTGGTGATCAAACGCATGCATGGGCTGACCCATTTCCAATAAGACATAATTGGTAATATCCACAACGTTATTAATGGGCTTAACATCGCATAACGCTAACCGGCGTTGCATCCAAATGGGCGATGGCCGAACGGATACCGCCAAGGTACTGGCTTGATAACCCATGCAGTGGGGGGATTCAATGCGAATATTAAACGGGGTTTCTGGTTTGGCTGGTTTGGATTGAACGGGGGAGTTGAGTGTGGGATACCGAACGGTTTCATGCGTTATGGTGGCAATTTCACGGGCCAACCCAATCATAGACAAGGCATCGCCACGGTTGGGCAAAATGCTAATGTCCAATAGGGTATCCGTTAGGCTGGCATAAGCAATAAAATCACAGCCAATGGGGGTGTCTTCAGGCAAAATCCAAATACCCGATGCTTCAGTGCTCACACCGAGTTCCAACTCTGAACACAACATCCCATACGAATCAATGCCACGCAACGGTTGAGCGTGAATCTCGGTCCCATTAGCCAAAACAGCCCCGGGCAAACTAACCGGAACACGATCACCAACGGCAATATTGGTCGCTCCGGTTACAATTTGATGCGTGGCATCACCGGTTGAAATTTGGGTAATCACCAATCGATCCGCTTGTGGATGCGGCTGAATATCCATAATTTTTCCGGTGGTAATGCCGCGAAGCGATTCACCAATCGTAATCAAATCCTCAACTTCAAACCCAGCCATGCACAACCGATCTGCCAATTCATTGGGTGGTATTGGTATGGAAACATACTCAGATAACCAGGAAATCGGATATTTCATTGCCAAAACAAAAACTCTATCACAATACCCACTATTATAAACTAAACCCCCTCGTTTGGACTACTTTTTTCTATCTATTTTTTACATAATATATATTATGCGACATTAAAAAATAACGCTTTTATTTCTCTTTATCTGAATGGAGTCAGCACAAGCTAACTGAAATTAATAGGCTTGGCGGTGAAAGTTTTCTGTTGACCAGGAGTATGAAAGAAAAAATAATAATATCCAAGGTTATGCCAGATTTTTGATTATATAGGGTGTTACACTTATCTAGCTCATCCTTGCACTTTTTAACAACTGGCTCATCAAGTTTTTTTGAACAAATCTTCTCCAAGCTTATGCCTGTTTCAGAAATATTCTTTACCCCGAAAACTATGGGCCACTTGACTTTACCATTTATAAAAGCGGGTTTAATACCTTCGCTAACTATATCCTGAGCCTTGAATTCTACAACTGTTTCGTTTTTCTTTATCTGCATAGAGTCAGCACAAGCTAACTGAAATTCCAAAGCGGGAACATGCTTCGAATAATAATCAGCATAATAATTCCAATAGTTATGCTCAGAAAGGCTTAAAAAAAAAGCTTTATCTACACTATATCCATCATCCGGATGAATAGAAGGAGAGTCAGATGGATGTGTTATTTGAATACCGGCATCAGGATACCGATAAACTCCATATTGGCGCAAAGTAACTATATTGCAGGGATTGGGCTTCTGAAATTCTTTGCATTCAAACGCATGCTCTCTAGTTTTAAAACGTATATGCCCTGCATGGATCAACACATTCCCCATTATCACTATTGTCGATAGCCTCATACTTTACTACTATCTAAACAATTACATGCCGAACAGGGAGTCCAGCTGCGTCCACCGTTTGTTTAATCTCTTGAACGGTCAAAATTTGATCGTGTAATAACGATGCTAATAAAGCGGCATCGCAATGCGGCAAAACATCCGCCACATGTTGCGCCGTTCCCGCTCCGCCCGACGCAATAATGGGCACACGGACTCGGGATCGAATCTGAGCCATTAAATCCGCCGCATACCCCGATTTCGTTCCATCATGATCCATAGACGTAATTAACAATTCACCCGCACCGCGCGCCACCGCTTCGACGGCCCAATCCAAGGCATTCAATGCCGTTGCTCGTCGCCCCCCATGGGTGTACACAATCCACTCCCCCGCATCATTTTGCTTCACATCAATGGCAACCACCATGCACTGAGCCCCAAATTGATTGGCACCAGCCGTAATTAACTCCGGCGTGTGGATCGCCGCTGAATTAATCGCTACTTTATCCGCACCCGCACACAACACCGCCCGCATATCCGCCACAGTGCGAATCCCACCCCCAACGGTTAATGGAATAAACACACACGCCGCCACTTGCGATACACAGTCAATTAAAACCGCTCGGTCATCCGAACTTGCTGTAATATCCAAAAAAACCAATTCATCCACACCTTGTGCATCATAACGCTGGGCCAGCTCAACCGGATCTCCCGCATCGCGAATCCCCACAAAATTGACCCCTTTCACCACCCGGCCATTGTCAATGTCTAAACAAGCAATAATGCGTTTGGTTAACATGGCTAAATCACAAGTGGCGGATTGCCAGCCAAATAATTTGAATACGCCATTCTAGGCTTGCCCTCAACTTGAATCTCCAACGGCTCTAAACAACCATCAAGAATCTGAGCCCGAAAAATTTTAATGCGTTTATTGTTCTGAAGAATATACGCCCCCGGCTTCGGTGAAAATGCCTGAATTCGAGCCAGCTTTTCTGCCGCATCATACTCAGGTAGCAAGCACGCATCGGCGGATTGAATTTTTTTGCAATACGTCGCCAGAGTATCGTCTTGGGCTGTTGGGGTAATCGAAGTGTGATCATACAAATAACGCAAGCACAATTCGGCCCCCACTCCCGCATAAATCGCATGCAAATCCCCGGCTGTGCTGGCCATCGGAATGGGCATGGATTGTGTCAATAAAATATCCCCAGCATCCATATATTCATTCATGCGAATCAAACTAACCCCGGACACCGTGTCTTGATTTAATAATGCGGCTTGAATCGGCGTTGCGCCTCGGTATTTGGGCAACAATGACGGATGCACATTGATGCAACAATACGCATCTACAATATGTTTGGGAATGATCATGCCATAAGCCACGACAACAATCACATCCGGGTTTAATTGGTGTATCGCATCGGCAAATGCCTCCGGCGTTGTGGGATGAAACAGCGGAACAGATGCTGATCGGCTTTGCACATAAGCCTGAACCGCCGTTGGTGATAGCTTTTTCCCCCGCCCCGTTGGCTTTTCAGGCTGTGTAAATACCCCTACACACTGTGTTTCATGGTTATCCAGAAGGACTGAAAGCGTCGGAACAGCAAAATCAGGTGAACCGGCAAAGACGTAACGCCCCTTAAACTGTTTTGGGTTTAAGTCCAATGTCCTTCCGATAATACATTCCCTGGTAGTGAATATGGCCAATGGCATTGTACGCCAACTCAGCAGCCGATGGAATGTCCCAAGATTTAGCCAAAACACCCAACACACGCCCCCCATTGGTTAACAATTGATCCCCTTCTAGACGTGTTCCCGCATGAATAAGGGTATAGGAATCTGTTGTTTCGAAAATTTCAGTTCCATGAATGGGGATCCCCACATCATAATGATTGGGGTACCCCCCGGACGTTAAGACTACGCATACTGCCTGCTTAACATCCCAATCAATCGTCAAGGTATCCAATGTTCGATTATGAATGGCTTCACAAATAGTAATTAAATCCGTATCCAGTCGGTTCAGCACAACCTGAGCTTCTGGATCCCCAAATCGTGTATTATACTCCACTACACTGGCTCGATTATTGGTATGTATCATTAAGCCAAAATATAAAATTCCCCGAAAGTCCATGCCTTCCGATTGAATGCCGTACAGCGTGGGATTTACAATTGACTCTAAAACATACGACTCAACCAACGGATTTAAAGCCATAGACGGCGAGAAACACCCCATCCCACCAGTGTTTGGCCCTTTATCGCCATCGTAAATAGGCTTGTGATCTTGAGCCGATACCATATGGACAATGTGATTACCGTCCACAAATGCCATTAACGATGCTTCAACGCCCTCTAAAAATGATTCAATGACCACACGGTTGGATGAAAATTTATGGTGCACAAATACCGATTCTAAAGCGTCAATGGCGGTATGTTCATCATGGGCAACCACAACCCCTTTTCCAGACGCTAACCCATCGGCTTTAATCACAATGGGACATCCGTGGGTTTTTACATAATCTTTGGCACTATCGTAGTCATCAAACACGGCATACTCTGCAGTTGGTATATTGTATTTTTTCATAAATGATTTGGCAAAGGCCTTAGAGCCTTCCAACTGGGCCGCATCTTTAGACGGGCCAATGATCACCAAATCTTCAGCCAAAAATCGATCTGCAATGCCATCGACCAATGGCTGTTCCGGACCCACAATCGTAATATCAATATTATTTTGCTTCACAAACTCGATGACCGCATCAAAATTATTATCCATCGATAAATGAATGGATTCCCCAATAGCCTGAGTCCCTGGATTGCCCGGGGATACATACAGCTTGGCCAATCGTGGAGATCGGGATAATGCCAAGGCAATGGCATGCTCTCGACCACCCGATCCAATCAATAAAATGCGTTTCGTATCTGTGTGTGTCATGTGGTTATCATCATAACAAACTTTATGCGCTTGGGCTAGGTTATTGATTCGCGGGTTCTTCTGAATAAAGAAAACAACCAACGGCGTGATCAACCGTATTGTTCAGGCCTGGACGACTCGTTTGACACACTGGCATAGCCTGGGGACAACGGGTATGAAAGGCACACCCGGCTGGACGCTTATACAAGCTGGGAAGCTCGCCACTTAATCGCTGCGGTTTGGGCGCTTTAGGATCTGGAATTGGAATCGACGCTAGCAACGCCTGAGTATACGGGTGTTTGGGATTTGAAAACAGTGTCTCTGCGGGTGCCCATTCAACCAATTCACCCAAATACATAACGGCCACACGATCGCATTGCTGCGCAATAACGCCTAGATCATGGGAAATTAATAAGACCGACATACCCAATTCGGCGCGCAAATCTTGCAACAACTCTAAAATTTGAACCTGAATTGTCACATCCAGAGATGCCGTTGGTTCATCGGCAATTAATAATTTAGGCTTCATGGCCAACGTTAGCGCAATCATAATACGCTGACACATACCCAATGAAAACTGATGCGGATAATCACACAAGCGTTTATGGGCATCGGGAATACCCACACGATTCAGCCAATATTCGGCTTCTTGAATGGCTTGTTTTCGGGTGTGGCCAAAATGCAAGCGCAACGTTTCAACAAAATGATCCTGAATGCTAAACACCGGGTTTAAGGATGCCAGTGGGTTTTGAAATACCAGCCCAATATCCCGCCCCCGAATGGTGCGATAATCCGCATCTGAAAACCCCTGTATTTCAGTGCCATTCCAGATAATTTTACCAGACTCAATATGGCCATTTGGGGGCAAAAGACCCAACACAGACAAGGCCGTTACACTTTTTCCTGACCCCGATTCCCCAACCAATCCCATGACCGTATTGTCTGGAATTGACAATGATAAATCACGAATAACGGTTAACTGTGTTTGATTAACGTGAAATTGGACTGAAAGCTGCTTAATCTCGAGCACACAAGTACCGCAATGCTGCCGCATACCCGTAGGCCCCCAATCCCGATATCTGACCCACACACACTGAACTAATATAAGAATGATGCCGAAACGCTTCGCGTTGATAAATATTAGACAGATGCACTTCAACGGTTGGTATAGACGCTGACGCTAATGCATCGCGAATGGCAATGCTTGTGTGGGTAAACGCAGCCGGGTTGATAACCAAACCGGCATGATCCTGTGCATGAAGGTGAATAGCATCCACAATATCGCCTTCGTGGTTGGACTGCAAAATAGTCAAAGAAACCGATTCCGCTTGCGCAATCGCTTGCAACTGTTGATTGATATCATCTAAGGTATCCGTTCCGTAAATATCCGGCTCACGTTTACCGAGCTGATTTAAATTGGGACCATGAATAATTAAAATCTTTTTCATACGTTTTAAAGGGTATCCAAAACGGCTTGAATATCGGATTCAGCAACAGAAACAATTGTAACATCCCCTATTTTTGTGGGCAATACAAACCGCAATTGATCCCGAATGGCTTTTTTATCCAAACGCATGGTATCCATAAGCCCTGATTTTGGGTCCGATTTCGGAATGTCTAGCTGTGTTGGCAACCCAATGCCCTGAATCAAAGAAAACAAGGCCTCATACACAGATTCTTGGCATAGCCCCAAGTGAATTGCAAGCCGTGTCTCAGCCAGCATGCCCAAGGCAATGGCTTCTCCGTGAAAATAATACTGATAATCCCCAGCTACTTCAATGGCATGCCCAATGGTATGCCCAAAATTTAAGATCATCCGTCGATTGGCTTCTTTTTCATCGTCATTAACCACCTGAACTTTATGCTGAGCCGACTGCTGCACAATTTGCATCCAGGGTTCAGGCCCAGACACAGCGCTGAGTGCCGATGTTTGGGTCAATAGTTGATTAAAGAAATGAGCATCCATGATCATGCCATATTTAATGACTTCCGCTAAGCCCGATTGAATATGACGCTGGGGCAAGCTGCACAAGGTTTGCACATCACAATAGGTGATTAACGGTTGATGAAAGGAACCAATTAAGTTTTTTCCCAAGGGATGATTAACCCCCGTTTTTCCACCAATTGCCGCATCCACTTGAGCCAGCAACGTGGTGGGAACTTGAATAACCGCAATACCACGCAAATAAATGGCCGCTACAAAGCCGGTTAAATCCCCAACAACACCCCCGCCCAAGGCAATGAGGGCATCGTGCCGATCCAATCGCCAGGTTAGTAACTGGGTGATTATTGCAGACACCTGATCCATTGATTTCGATGTTTCACCATCGGGAATACCAATGGTTTGCACATTAAACCCAACCGATTCACAGGATTTTGTAATGGCTTGACAATAGGAATCTGGAATCGTTGATTGTGTCACAATAACCAGACGACGACCTGAAATTTGATCTCGAATAACCGAACCAAGCTGAGACAAACACCCCCACCCTACATCCACACGGCTGTTGACTTGCTTCAATCGAATTGATGTTGTTTTAGTCATCACTACTGTTTAATCATAGCACAAACTGGTACACTGGTAGTTAGTATGCTTCGAGTTTTTATTGGTTTAATCATTAGCACCGTTGCTTTTGGGGCGATTCATGTTCAAACCGTATCGGTCAATGCGACTGAAAGCGTGTTTTTAGATTACAACAAAACCCAGATCTTGCAATCCAATTTATCCCTAATTTTTGAAAACGGCTTGGGCAAAGTCTCTGATGCATTCAAACCAACAAACAATGTCTCAGCTGTACAAAAATCAACATTTAACATCGCGATGGATGCCGCAAGAGGGCGCACTGCCGAAGCAACCACCAACCTTAAGGCTTATCCGTCAACGGCCAGTTACTACCCCACAGATTCCAACTGCGATTATAAATGTTTAATCACCCGTTATTTTTATTTAGGGCTTTTGTCTGTTACTGGCTATAACGCAAATCGACAAGAAAAAACAATCGGGGAGTGGGAACCCCACACCCCTCAATTAATGCTGGCCATTGACCCCGATGCTACACAGTTGCTTATTAGCGAAACGAGCGAGGGCATTGCGATGCCGCGCATTCTACCCAACGGTCTTTATATGCCCAAGGAAATCACGGCAACTACCCCAACCTTTAATATTGCCCCAACACTGAATGCAACGGTGAGTCAAAATTTAGCGAGTCTAGGAACCATTAACGTGCCCTCATTCAATAAATATACAGCGGTATTTGATGTTCATGTTATTGGGCATGAATTGGTTCCTACGAATCATGTGCTTTATGCCGCAAACACCCTGGCTCAGTGGTTGGATAATCAACGTGTCGGGACGCCCAATACATGGGAAACCGTTGTGAGACAACTCACTGCAGTCAGCGGCAGCGCCTTAATACTCGTGCCAAACGCCAGCACACAATCTCTTGCGGCGATTAACTTATCAGCGCCCGGGGTCTTAAATGGACCCAATCCGTTTAACCCAGGTATCGGCCAAACAACCCGATTTCAATACACACTGGGCAATGATTCCACTGTTGAGATGCACATTTACTCCTTATCCGGCACCAAAGTCTATGAAGCCCATCGTCAACGCGGTAAACGTGGCGGCGCTAAAGGCTTTAATAGCGACATTACTTGGGATGGCCGAAATAACCACGGAAATATGGTGGCCAATGGCGTCTATGTGGCGTATTTTAAGTTTACTAGCATTGACGGCACCGTATTTAGCAAATGCAAAGTGGTGGTTTATAAATGATTCGACTTTGTCTCTTGCTGTGCATTGGCTTATCTGTGTGGGGCACCAATCAGGCCGCCGATTATTTGCGCAATCAATTCAATGTTCGCTCATCGGGGATGAGTGGCGCTTCAGTGGCTATTCCCAATGATCACCGGTTTGTGTACAACAACCCAGCCACCGTTATACAAGGCAGAAATGGGGTTTCTTTTGCTAATTTTGGAAAAATTGAAACGCAATATTATGCATTAAACTACAACAAAGTATATGAAAAATTTGGATTTAACCTAGGCTTTCGAAATGCCCATTTAGATGACATTATTTTAACGGAAACCAGTCAGAATCCAGATATCAGCAATACCCCCCTAGCGGATTACACCCCCCACACCGTATTGGGTAGCAGCAGTTGGGATGCCTTTGTCTATCATGGGGCAACTGCTTACTCAATGCCGTGGGCGGATGTGGGCATTAGTATGCACTATATTCATGAAAACTTAGTGGGCTATACGGGCCATGCCATCGGGTTTAATGCTGGAATGCTAACCCGCTATCAAGACTATACGTTTGGGGCTAGCGTTTTAAATGCAGGCACATCGGCCATGCGTTGGGAAAATGGCACTGTAGAATTTATTGAGCCCACCTATGCCATCGGGGCCTCAACCCGTATTTTAGAAGACAAATTATTAGTCACATCCGAGATTCAAACCCAATACGATACCAATTGGATTTTAGGGGCTGAATTGCAGCTAAATTCTGCGGTTGCCTTGCGGGTTGGCAATAGCAATACGAATCTAAGCTTTGGGGTTGGTATTGCGTTACAGTCTTATGAAGTATCGGTATCGTATCAGCATGAAAATCGATTGTATAACAATGATATATTTAAACTGGAGGTTAGCTTGTTATGGGATTAAGATCACGTCGTCGACAACAATCAAGTGTTCGCAAGTTTATTATTATAGGTTTATTGATTAGCGTTGCTTTAGTTGTATTCCAATTTGTTCAAACGGCGTCGGATCAAGCCTTCAAGCCGTTAACTAAAGGGGATAAAATTCCAGAAACTTTACAGTATACACGCGTCAATAATCAACCATTCAATTTACTCAATGCTACCCAAGAAAAACCAGTGGTATTGGTCTATTATCAAGGCAGTTTTTGTACCTACTGCGTTACCCATTTAAATGAATTGAACCAAATTGAATCGGCGATTCAAACAGCGGGATATCAATTAATTGCCGTTAGCCCAGATTCCCCAAGCGTATTGGCCAAGACACAAAAAGAAAATAACCTAACCTATTCATTGGTATCAGACACCCACATGGAAGGGGCTAAACACTTTGGCATTGTGGATCAAGACACCGATAGAAAACTACCAAAACCCAGCGTGTTTGTGATTAATAATCGCGGGACTATCGTATTTTCGCATACCGATACCGATTATAAAAAACGATTATCAACCGATGCTATTCTTGGCGTATTATAGCTGAATCACCCTAAGCGTCGGACAAAATCCGTATAGTCAAAGGTTCGCATAACCGACAACGTTTTATCCCGAGAATAATTGTAAATATCCGGCAAGGCAATCCCATTAAAGGTTGTATTTTTAACCATTGTATACGGAGCAACGTCTTCAAATACCACCCGGTCCCCAATTGCTAAGGGCCGATCAAACCCATAATCCCCAATAATATCCCCAGATAAACACGTAATACCCGTTAACTGATAGGTATATTTTCCATAGGATTGCCCCAAAATACGCGGTTGATACGGCATCTCTAAAATATCCGGCACGTGGGCGGTCGCTGAGGTATCTAAAATTGCAATTAACCCATCCCGTTCAATAATATCAACCACGGAAGCCACCAAGTACCCCACATCCACAACCACGCCCGTGCCAGGCTCTAAAATAACCCGAAGGTTATACGTGTCCTGAACCGTATTAATAAAATCAACCAACCGATCAATATTGTACGTTGGATCCGTTAATAAATGCCCCCCACCTAAATTAATCCAGTCTAACTGCGGCAACCACTCTCCAAATTGATCCTCAATATGTCCCCACAAGCGTTCTAAAACATCCACATGCTGCTCACACAACGCATGAACATGAAATCCGGACAACCCATCCAAGCTCTGAATCACTTCCGGATGCACCCCAAACCGCGACCGGGGTCGACACGGATCATACAACGGCTGATCAATTTCAGAATAGGCGGGGTTAATGCGAAGGCCACACGACACATTCGATGGGACTGTATCCCGATACCGCATCCACTGTGGCCATGAATTAAATATAATATGATTGGCCATGGATTGAATCTGTGCCAATTCCTCAGCCTTAAATGCTGGGGAATACACATGAATATCGTTGGTAATCACCGAGTGCGCCAATTGGGTCTCATGCAATGAGCTCGCTGAAATTCCGGAGATATAATCATTGCTCAATGCCAAATAATGCGGATTCCCAAAGGCTTTAATGGCCAATAAAATTTGGCAGCCCGTGCGATCCTCAATGGACTTTAATAGCGTTAAGTTTTTAATATACTGCGTTTCATCTAAAACATACGCGGGTGTTTTTACCGATTCGAAATCAATTACTTTTAACATGGGATAAACCTGCCTTTTGATACATAAAATACGACTGAAGCACATGCTTCACATAGTGTTTGGTTTCATCATAGGGAACCATTAAAACAAACCAATCCATGTCATCCGTTGGATACTCTTTTTGCCATTGTTTAACACGATTCGGACCCGCATTGTACGCCATTAAGGCATGCTCCCAATTGCCGAACTGCTTGTATAAACGGGACAAATAATAGCACCCAAATTGAATGTTAGTTTTCGGATCTTGCAAACTGGATACCCCAGCCCAAGCTACCCCCAACTGCTTGGCTAGCTCCTGACCCGTTTGAGGCATAATTTGCATAAGTCCAACGGCACGGGCTCGCGATACACTGCGTGTTTTAAACAAGCTTTCTTCTCGCATCACCGCCATCACAATGGATGCCGGAATCGAATAGTGTTTGGCGTAATAGTGCACCCATTCAAGGTACGGAGTTGGATACAACAATGGCTGCAATTGAGCCGACAACTCAGCATCTTTTTGCGGATACAACTCCCGACCATACTGCCGTCGAATGGTCTGAATCGATTCATAATAATCCCCCATGAGTTGATACACATAACTGAGTTGATGGGTTAATTTTTCTTTGTCATTCGTGTTGTCTTCATGCGCTTTTAATAAAGCCTGGCTCAACCGTTGTCGCACCAAGTCTGCTAACCCAATATTAACCAACAAATAATCTTTATGGGATAAAATCGTGGTTTGATTAACATGATGATAATTTAAAAAATTAACATTGGATTCATCTAAATTTTGACTGGATCGATAGGCATAATACGTATACGGAAACTGATTCAGTACACGATTATAAATCACGGAAGATTCTTTAAATTCACCAAAATATTGCTTTGTTTTAGCCGTCCAATACGATAAACGTGCCTGCAACTCGGTATCGCTAGAAATTAACGATGTATTCATGAGCTGATTGTGTGCCTCAATCCAATCTTTATTTTCCAAATGCGTTTCAACTTCTGTCCAAATCAATTTGTTAACCAATGATGAATTGGGATGCTTTTTATACAAACGCTCTTTGTATTTTGCTTTATCCGACTGATTATCACTTAAATAATACAAATAATATAAGGCATTGGGCCGGTGAACCGATTTGGTTTTCAACACATATTCAAATGCACGAATAGCCTCCCGATCTTTACCCAACCGTTGATAACTGCGCGCAATATAAATTAAGGCATTGTGGTCCAATAAGATTGAATCCGGTATGGGCTTAAGCACATAAATTGCATTGCCAAAATCGTAATTAAAGTAGTATGACAGCCCCAAATACACCCGGGCTTTTCCATAGGGTTTCGTATTGCGCTGGACTTGGCTTAAGGACTCAATCGCATCTTGATATTGGCGTTGTTTATAGTACGAATACCCAATGGCATAGGCCATGGCATTGGAATCATACCGATCGGACCAATACTTTAACCGATACTCATGATCCACGGCATCCGGATATTGCGCCAACCACTCCACAACAATACTATTGGCTTTATCAAATTGTTTGGTCATATTATACAACCCCCACAACGCTCGGTATGTGGACGCTAAAACCCGTGAGTCCTGGGTTTCTTGGCGCACCAATTCATAATAGTGAATGGCACGTTTTGGCCGTGCATCATGCTCCGCAATCGCCAATTGGGTCCACGTGTAAACTTTCAACTCAGGGTCATTGTACATCATGGCCAATAATCGCTCGGCTTCATCAATGTTGTTGTCTAACAATGCAATTTGAATGTTTAGATAAACAACATAATTATCAATGCCCGGACTGGACGGAATATCATGAAGTACTTTAGAGGCTTTTCGGGTTTTGCCCAATTTAATTAAGGCGTGCGCCTTTAATAATTGATCCACATCGGAATCCGGTTTTTTCTGAAACTGATCCGGATTTAACGCCACCCAGTATTGCTCAGAATAAAATGCCTGCACCGGCGTTAGAATGCTGCTCGCAAATAGACTCGTATGAATCGCGATAATACAAACCAAAAACAGGCGGCATCGGTGCATCATCATTTAGTGCTTAAAGTGTCGAATCCCCGTCATTACCATACCCATGCCATGCTTTTCACATTCTGCAATAACCGCATCATCTTTTTTGGACCCGCCTGGCTGCACAATGGCTGAAATGCCTGCCTGACCCAAATGCGTAATCGAATCGGGAAATGGAAAAAAGGCATCCGAAGCCGCTACACAGCCCGTTGTTTGTTGATTATTATCATTATTTTGAACCCGCATTAACGCCAACTTAGCCGCCTCAACCCGACTCATCTGACCCGCTCCCACACCAATAACGACCCCGTGTTTAGCCAATACGATTGCATTGGACTTGACGGATTTAACCACCGTAAATGCTAATTTTAAATCGGCCCACTGTTCCGATGCAATATGACCGGTAACTGTGGATAATTGGGCATCATCCCAAATAATGCCATCCGACTCTTGATACAAAACCCCACCCATAATCACTTTTTGTGTAAACGGCTCGGAAAAACTAAAAAAGTCCGGCAATTCCAACAATCGCACAGACGGTTTTTGCATTAAAATTGCCAAGGCTTCTGGCGTATAGCCTGGGGCCACAATCGCCTCGACAAACAATGCTTGCATCGCCGATGCTGTAGCCGCATCAACCGGTTGGTTAACCCCAATAATGGAACCAAACGCCGATACTGGATCCGCCGCATACGCTGCCGAATAGGCGTCCACAAGTGTCGATTTTACGGCAACCCCACACGGATTGGTATGCTTAATAATCACAACCGCAGATTGACTGGGCTCAAATGCACGCGCCAATTCCCAGGCTGCCTCAGCATCCACCAAATTGTTATACGACAACGCTTTGCCGTGATGTTGAATCAATCCAGACAACCCCGATAACGGCGTTGGCTTATAAAACGCAGCCTTTTGATGGGGGTTTTCACCATACCGCAAGTCACTATGCTTTTCATACTGCAAGGTTAAGCGATTGGGCGGTGTGCCCCCACCCGATACACGACCCAAGTACTGCGCAATCGCAGCATCGTACTGAGCGGTGTGCTCAAACGCTTCTATCGCTAAAGAGCGACGAAATTCTGCGGATAACCCGTGCGGAGTTTGCAGGGCTTGAATCACGTCTGAATACCGGTCGGGATTGGTAATTACGGCCACAAATTCATGGTTTTTAGCCGCCGAGCGAACCATGGACGGTCCACCAATATCAATATTTTCAATGGCATCCGCCAGCGCAACATTGGGTTGGCTGACCGTAGCCTGAAACGGATACAAGTTAACCACCACCACATCAATCAGCCCAATCCCATGCGTATCGCAGGCTTGCCGATGGGTATCCACATCACGGCGTGCCAAAATACCCCCGTGAATCAAGGGATGCAAGGTCTTAACCCGACCATTCATAATTTCCGGAAACTGCGTAACATCCGAAACCGCCGTGACCGGCAATCCACACTCCACCAAATACCGCAATGTACCTCCCGTTGATACAATCTCATATCCCTGCGATACCAACGCTTGTGCCAATACATCCAAACCGGTCTTATCCGATACACTAATTAATGCTCTCATTCATCGTCTCCCAATACTATTTTCAATGCTGCGACATACGCTTTGTGTTCTTCCTCTAAAATACGGGCGCTTAGCTGTGCTTCCGTGTCCCCATCGTAAATGGGCACCCGATGTTGTAAAATGATGGGCCCACTGTCCACCTCGGGTATAACGTAATGCACGGTACATCCCGATTCAGATTCACCGGCAGCCAATGCTTGTCGCTGCGGGTGAAGCCCTTTAAATTTGGGCAATAGTGACGGATGAATATTTAAGACTTTATCCGGGTAGTTAGCCAAAAACCCTGCGGATAAAATTCGCATATACCCGGCTAAAACAATCCAATTCACCTGAGCGCGTTGACACTGCTCAAGCATGGCCGCATCGTGGTCCGCTTGCGTAGAAAAATCACTCCGAGGGCACACCACACACGGCAAATTATTCGCATTTGCATAAACAAGCCCATCGGCATCTCGATCAGAAATAACCAACCCAATTCGAGCCGACAACACGCCCGACTGAATCGCCCGATGAATCGCTTGAAAATTAGACCCTCGGCCTGAAATAAAAACCCCTAACACCGGTACTGAAACCGTATCGCTCAGGGTGCCCATTCCACGGTTCCATTGCCATCAACAATATAGCCAAGCTCACTGTAATTGGGATCTGAAATTGGGGTCGGCGTAATAACAACCATACCAATTCCCATATTAAACGTTCGAAGCATGTCGGAATCGGATACTTGGCCCGCCAATTGAATATGTTCAAAAATACTGGGAACCGTCCAGGCTGATTTTTTTAAAATCGCCGATACATGCTTGGGCAAAATACGAGCGATATTCTCGGCTAATCCACCCCCCGTAATATGGGCAATGCCCGTGACGGTTTGTGCCGCCATAAGGGCTTGTATTGGCTGAACATACAAAGCCGTTGGGGCCAATAAATCAGCCGGGTCAATGCCACGCTCTTGGCAGACTGACTCTGTCAAGACACGCCGAACCAGCGAAAAGCCATTCGCATGAAGCCCATTGGACTTCAGCCCGTAAACATACTGTCCAGAGGCAATCGATTGCCCGGTAATCATCGCGGATTTTTCAACAACTCCCACACAAAAGCCCGCCAAATCAAATTCGTTATTGCGATAACAATCCCCCATCTCCGCAATCTCCCCCCCGACCAACGATAGCCCTGTATCTTGACACGCTGAAATCATGCCATCCATTAAGGCATTTAACTGCATTTTATTGAGCTTGCAACAGGCATAATAATCCAAAAAAAACAACGGCTTTGCCCCTGAGCAAATCAGATCATTCACGCACATAGCAACCAAATCAATCCCAATGGATTGGTATTGATTGTGCGCAATCGCCAATTTTAGCTTTGTACCGACCCCATCGGTACAGGATACTAAAACGGGTTCTTTGTATCCGGTTGGCAATGCATAAAATGCCCCAAAATGACCCAAGCCCCCCATAACATTGGGGCTATAGGTCTGCCGAACACGCTGGGTCAAATCACCCACCACCTGATTGGCTAAATCAATATCCACCCCACTGTCTTTATAACTACTCATGCTTTCACCTGTTTTTGTTGATTGTTCATATAATCTAAATATCCTTGCAAAATAAATACGGCCGCTTGCTGGTCTTTAAACTGCTTGCGCTTTTGACGTTTTACATTAGCAGATAATAACACATATTCCGCTGCTTTTGTGGAATAGGCTTCATTCCAATAATGCCAGTTAACCGTCAGCATCGGGGTCGTTTTTTTGACCCACGCTTCGATCCATTCGGTTTGTTGGGTGGGTTGGCCCAATCGGTTTTTAGGTAAGCCCACAACAACATCCGTAATGTTGTAGGCATTCGCCCAATCCCGCAATTGATTTGTATGTTTGGGATCCAATACCCCCAGCGGTTGGGCAATCATACCCAGCGCATCCGATAGTGCCACCCCCACTCGCTTGTGCCCCACGTCTAATCCAAGATAGCGCACAAGACATCCTGAACGATTGGGGCCAAAGCATCGGAATGCTCAAGGTGCACCCCACCCGCTTGGGCCATATCCGGGCGGCCACCCCCTTTACCCCCAAACTGCTGAGTAATAGCCTGTAAAATTGCCAAGGCGGCCCCCGGTGCTTTGCACGACTTCCCTTGCTTAACCACCACCTGATTGGGCGTTTGAGCACTGCATACAATGGCAATTCCAGTGGCATGCTGATTACTCAATGTATCACTGGTCCATTTTAGTGTTTTCATATCACCCGAAACGGTTGCCATCGCAACAGGAATACCACGAATCATAGTGGGTTCAACTTGGCACGCATTAGCCGCTGCCGCTTGCTCGTCTTTGGCCACTTGCTTGTGATGCTCATTGGCCCGATGGGTGATGTGGTCCAACTGACGCTCAAGCATGCCATACTCCCACTGCAGCCAATCGGCTGGATCCTTGGGGACGGGTTGCCCATCCAGGACGGGCAATGCATGCGCGGCATCCTTGAATCGATCCCATTGCCGATAAATCCCATCAATCAGCCGTTGTTTTTTCTGGGTATCATACGCCAAACATGCGGCATCGCCAACAATCGCTTCAATGCGTCGAACACCCGCCGAAATACCCGATTCTGACACCCATTCGATGCGCTCCAGCAAACCCGTATGGGTCACATGATGCCCCCCACACAATTCACTGGATTCATTGGCAATGCGAATCACCCGAACCTCGTCGGGATACTGTTGGCCAAACAATGCCATAGCACCCATGGCTTTTGCATCGTCTAAGGGCATATACAAGACCTCTACAGGCACATCGGCATCAATCACCCGTTGAACATCGGCCAACACCGTGGCTTTATCGTCAGCGGTGAGGGCTTGAAAATGGGTGAAATCAAACCGCAACCGGTCCGTCGATACCAGCGAACCCGCCTGTGCCACATGATCCCCCACAATGCGTTGCAAACTGGCTTGAAGCAAGTGCGTAGCGGTATGATGCCGAGCCAATGCTAATCGCTCAGCGTCTGTTTGTGGCAACGCCAATTCACCGCCCCGTCCCCCATCGGGATGGGTGCAGTAAATAACCGTATCCGTCTGAATCCGTTGTTCATGCGTGGCATCAAACTCGGTATTGGCCTGAGTCTGTTTTCGATTGGCACGCGCACGTTCCTGCTGCAACTCTTTCTCAGCATAAAAACCGGCTTCATCAACCACAATACCCCGTTCTGCAGCCAATGACTGCGTTAAATCCAAGGGAAAGCCGTACGTGTCATACAATTTAAATGCATCTGAACCCGACAATACGGTTGTATTCGCCGTTATACTCTCAAAAATAGCCAGGCCAGTCTCTAAGGTTTTGATAAACGACTGCTCTTCTTGATGAATCACTTGTTCCATTAAGGTCTGTTTTTCCACCATATGTGGATAGCGATACCGCCAAGACTCAACAACGGCAGGAACCAAGGTGTGCACCATGGGGGTTGTGCACCCCGCTTGTCGGGCATACCGCATGGCCCGTCGTAACAATCGCCGCAATACATAGCCACGCCCATCATTGCTGGGCAATACCCCATCAGCAATGCCCAAGCATAGCGTACGAACATGGTCCGCAATTACCCGCTTGGCAACGGCATGACTCGGATCAATATGCGTATCAATCGTTGCATTAATTGTCGAAAATCCATCGGTGTCATAGACATACAACTGCTGTTGCATGTATGCGGCGAGTCGCTCCAAACCCGCACCGGTATCAACCGATAACTGAGACAACGGCTGTAGGGTACCATCGGGCAATCGGTTGGATTGAATAAAGACCAAATTCCACAATTCAATGTAACGGGCACAGCACCCATTGACTTCACAAACATGGGGCTCATCGTGCTTATCGCAAGCCTCAGGGCCACGATCAATGTGCAACTCTGAACACGGTCCGCATGGCCCGGTTTCTCCCATTTCCCAAAAATTATCTTTTTTACCAAACCGTACAATATGCGTGGGTGCAATATCCGTCTGAGTTTGCCATAACGATTCACTCTCGTCATCGGTTTCATACACGGTGGCGTAGAGCTTTTCTTTTGGCAGCTTTAATTCCTGAGTCAACCATTCCCAGGCCCACACGATGGCTTCTTTTTTTCCGTAATCCCCAAAGGACCAGTTTCCCAGCATTTCAAACGCTGTTAAATGGTACCCATCATGCCCCACTGTTTCCAAGTCATTGTGCTTACCCGAAACCCGAATACACGGCTGGCTATTCACCGCACGGGTGTACTCTCTGGATCCCGTCCCTAAAAAGACATCTTTGAACTGATTCATGCCCGCATTGACAAAAAACAAGGTGGGATCATTGGGCAACACAACCGGGCTGGCCCCAACCCGATGGTGTCCCCGTTGCTCAAAAAACGATCGAAACGACTCGTATAAAGCCTGTGTGTTCAAGGTTTGCGTTTAAACAGCTGCTTGATTGAATTCAAAACAAATCGAATATCCGTGACCGTTTCCAAACGCTGCGATACTCGCTGCGTTCGCGTTAAAATCAATGCAATTTGAATTAAGCAATACAGACCCACCAATAAAACTAAAACAAGTAAGGCATCGATGGTTATATCCATCCATACAACTGGTTTACAGTATTTCATCATTGTTATTTTTGCCGTTGTTGTTTCAAGGCATCAACTTGAGCCTTCAGTGATGAAATACCCGTTTCAACAGCATCTTTTGTTTTGGTTAACAATTTTTTAATTTCATCTTGACTCAATGTATCCGGTGAACCATTCAACCCCTCATTGAGTTTTGTTTGCAACGCCTCTCGCGTTTTAGAGCCTGGGCTGGGTGCGTACAACAAGCCGACAGCAGCGCCGATTAAACCACCGATAATAAATCCTTCAAAAAAACAACTTTGTTTACTCATAACTGATTACCATCCTTTTATATTTTTATTCTATGTTATAGTTTCGCATAAATTCGAAGTTGAGCGCAAGACGATCGCGAGTTTTTTCGTCGTTCCGCGTACGTTGGCTTAATCACTTTTTTTTGCACCGGAGATAAACCGGTCGGCAGGGCACGTTTTAGCGTTTTACTTTCGCCCGAATGAAAGCATATAACGGCCAATATAGCCCCACTGGGCATATAGCTTGGAATGCTGTGTAAAAAATCGTGTATAGCGCCCAATTCATCATTCACTGCCATGCGAACAGCCTGAAACACGCGTTGAACCATGGCAATATACTGTCGGCGCGAATTGTTAAAATAAAACGACTGTTTGACGACGCTCACTAAATCATGCGTCGTTTCAAATGGCCGAGTCGCTCGAAAGGCATCAATTTTTTGAATTAGTTTGGGGGCATCCAAGTCTGCATTTTGCCTAAACATATCCGAAAGCGCCCCAACGGTTGCCGTATTTAACAGCACCGAAGCCGGCTGGCCATGCGTGGGGTCCATGCGCATATCCAACGCGGCATCCGGGTGTTGAAAACTAAATCCTCGCGTCTGGTGATCCAGCTGATACGAGGATACCCCCAAGTCAATCAATACTTTGTGTACGGGCTGATTGTCTGTTAATACTGTATTTACATCCCGAAAATTGCACTGATGTAGGGAGACTCGAGTATCCGATTCAAACAGGGATTCGCAATGGGCAATGGCTGCCGGGTCTTGATCCAAACCAATGTAGCGCCCATGGGGACCTAGGTGCTGAATCAAGGCTTGCGCATGCCCACCAAACCCCAACGTGCCATCCACAATACAGTCGTTGGGCTGAATATCTAAAGCCGCCACAACGGCATCCAGTAATACGGGTATATGGGGTGAGTGCATGCTAAGTCACCACTTGAGCCGTCATACACCAGGTTTTTCGCCCCGTCTCTTTGCTAAATTGATGCCAGTGTGATGCATATTGAGTCTCCCAAAACGGATCATGATCCACTTGGGACAACCAAGGCACAGCGTGAATGGTCTCGTCCATAGCAGCATGCAGTTCACCCACATCGGTTGAAATATGAATGCGAGCCGTATCGGACAAATACGGCCGAACATCGTCCAAAAAGCGTTCATGAATCACGCGCCGTTTATGGTGTCGCTTTTTTAGCCATGGGTCTGGGTGAAACACGCACAATGTTTGAATTTGCTTGAGTCTGAGCAATTGGGTAATCACTTGGCGCCCCTCACCATAGATCACACTGGCATTGCTTAAACCCAGTTGATGCAATCGTTGATTCAACAGAGTTACCAAGGGCTTTCGAATCTCAATGCCGAGACTGTATTGCTCAGGATTGTTTTTAGCATAGTGCCGCAAAAACACCCCGCGCCCACAGCCAATTTCAACCATGATTTGATCCGGCAAGTGAGCCAGTTGATCCGCATAGTCTTCGGGGTTTAACTCAAAATGAAAATTAAATGGATTGGTATGAGTTCGAACACGCATTAGGGCCACCGTGTGTAATAGATTGGGGGATTTTTGGATTCACAACACTCACTAACAGTATACATCCCCTGAGTGGTTAAAGCGAGTGATTCTCCTTGGGGTTCAATGGCATAGTCAAAACTGTGAGGGGGTTCATTAAGCAGGGCTTCTCGATTTGGCCACACCAACACCCGACTGGCAGACCGCAAGACAATTCGATCCCCTTGGGCATCCCCAGCAACAATGCGGTCCGTTCCGGTATGCACGTGATAGGCTACCGTGCCCAACGCTGTTGCCACATGTGAATCGTTTGAATGATTTGAAAAATTTAGGGGCAATTGATAAACACGGGGGATGGCATCGCGTTTGCTAATCACAATTAAATCACCATCATGGATCAATAGCGCTTCCGCATCGCGTCGGCCATCCGGATATTCAAAGCTTAGGGTATCCACGGTATCAACTGTCACTTGACGGGGTGTTTGCGAGTGGATGAGCGGCTCTTTGAATCGATAAATTTGTTTTGTATTGCGAACTGAAAAATTATCCCCAATATCGCCAATATAAATGTAACCCGTGGCACGATCCAAGGCGATGTCTTCCCAATCAACAGCCCGAATCGTTGGAAAAGACAATTCAACAACAAGATCCCCGTTGGATTGAATACCAAATAAGCGTGCCGAATCCCCACTGTCATTATGCACCCATAACAACCCTGGATTTTGCACACTCGCAATCAGTCCCGATGCTTCATTAATAGCCGATGGCAGCCGTCCCAACACCTGAGTGTTTGATTTAGGGGGTTGAACGGGCAGACATGCACTCTCTAGGACCACTAGATAGCTCGCACCAGCAACACAAAAAACAGCGCCCAGAATAAGCAAGCTATGTCGAAATTTATTCATTCCTTTAAGTATATAATCAAATGATAGCTGCTGAACAGTTGTATTTTTCAAACCATGGTTGCAAATTGCGCTTTACATTTCTGCCTAATTCGTGTTAATCTACCACCCAACTTTATGATTAAGCGATACACAAGAAAAGAAATGGAATTTGTTTGGTCCGACCAGTCCAAATTTGAGAAGTGGTTGGCTGTTGAAATTGCAGCTTGTGATGCGCATGTTGAGTTGGGAAATATTCAAAAAGAGGCTGTGGATGTTATTAAAGCCAAGGCTGCGTTTGATGTAGAACGCATCAAAGAGATTGAATCCGAAATTCATCATGATGTTATTGCTTTTTTGACCAATTTAGCTGAAAACATTGGGCCTGAATCCCGATTTGTCCACATGGGCCTCACCAGTACAGATGTTGTGGACACCGCATTTTGTTTGCAAATTCAAGCGGCTGGAAAAATTCTCATGACCGGTCTGGAACATGTGATGGAAAAATTAAAAATTCAAGCAGAAGCGCACAAAACAACCCTGCAAATGGGACGAACACATGGGGTTCATGCTGAGCCACTCAGCTTTGGCTTAAAATTAACCGTCTGGTACAGTGAAATGCAACGCAATTATGAGCGCTTGCGCGTTGCCCTTCAAGGGCTCGCCGTTGGCAAGCTATCCGGTGCTGTGGGCAACTATGCCAATTTAGATCCCAAGATCGAAGCCATTGTTTGTAAAAAACTCAATTTAGTACCCGCCTCGGCATCCACGCAGACCCTACAACGGGATCGGCATGCGCATTTTATGACAACATTGGCTATTATTGCGGGTAGTTTGGAAAAAATGGCCACTGAATTCCGAGCCCTTCAAAAAACCGAGTTTGGTGAAGTCTACGAACCGTTTGATGCCCTACAAAAAGGATCATCGGCCATGCCGCATAAGAAAAACCCTATTTTAGGGGAACGCATTACCGGGTTGTCGCGCTTAATTCGGTCCTACGCATTGACCGCTTTAGAAAACCAAGCCTTGTGGCACGAGCGCGATATTTCCCATTCATCGGCTGAACGGGTTATTTTTCCCGATGCGACGATTGCTTTAGATTATGCCATGAGCTTAATGATTCGCATTTTAGACGGCTTAGTTGTTCGCAATGATCGCATGATGGCCAATATCAATGGATCCAATCGCATTTTCTTTTCACAGCCATTGTTGCTCGTATTGGTGAATGCAGGCATTACACGAGAAGATGCCTACCGATTGGTTCAAAACCAAGCCATGCGAGCGCATCAAGAAAACATTGATTTTAAAGTGGCTATTTTGTCAGACGAAACAATTATGCAGCATATAACCCAAGATCAAATTGACGATGTGTTTTCATTTGAGCGATACACTAAAAATATTGACACGATTTATCAGCAAATTTACAAATAGGAATAGGAACTAAATTATGACATTTCATAGAGCTTACGGATTTGACGAAATTGCACTCGCAACCTCAGACATTACCGTCGATGAAGCCGATGTAAATATCGGTGTTAGCATCGCCGATATCAAACTCAATATTCCCATTATTGCGTCTGCGATGGATTCTGTATGCAGCCCAAGCATGGCCATTGAACTGGGCAAGCTCGGGGCCACAGGGGTATTAAATTTGGAAGGGGTTCATACCCGATACGAAGACCCGGCGTCGATTTTAAAACAAATTGCCAGCGTCTCAAATACGGAATACGTCACGACCATGCAAACGGCCTATCAAAAAGAGAGTATTAAAGACCACTTGGTAGAGCGTTGCATTAAAACCATTAAAGCCGGTGGCGTTCCAGCGATTGTGTCATCCACGCCACAACGCGCATCGCATTTGGGCCCATTGGCAGCCGCAGCGGGCGCTAACGCATTTGTCATTCAATCCACGGTCATTTCCAAGCACTTTTACAGTAGCAATGAAAGCAAAAAA
>Ga0181574_10001216_pt1 | contig 24067 bp, 24 predicted proteins | sample 101ome_24_FD_145600 | JGI IMG/M metagenome (GOLD analysis project Ga0181574, IMG submission 145600) | Coastal salt marsh microbial communities from the Groves Creek Marsh, Skidaway Island, Georgia - 101410AT metaG (spades assembly) | ecosystem: Environmental > Aquatic > Marine > Intertidal zone... | reverse complement strand
ATTGTCTTTTGGCTTCACGGCAAAAATAAACTATAGATAAATACTTTTATGAAGATATGGGATAAAATCAAACGTAAGATAGATGTGTGGCTGCACGACGAGTGGGAAGTCACTATCTATTTTCAACACCAAACCTTGGAAAAGGATGGTAACGTAGTAACTACAAACAAACCAAAGACTTATGTATGTAAGAAACTTGTCAAAGTGAGTGAGACACATTTTAAGTTAAGAACAACGGATGGTAGATTAGTGGAGATCAAGACAGTTTCGCCTGTGGGATTTGATGTTGTACAAACCAAATAGGAGAAACAAATGGCTGACGAAGAAAAAAAAGAATTTCATCCAGCAGATACGAATGGTGATGGTAAAGTCAGTGAAGAAGAGCATGCGATGTATATGGAGTTTAAACGTAAGGAATTAGAAGATGCCGATGCAATGCGAGACGCACAACGAAATATGGCGTGGTTCTCTCTTGCTGGTATGCTTCTGTATCCCGCCATGGTTGTTGTTACTGATCTTGCTGGGTTAGAAAAAGCATCAAACATTTTAGGTGATATGGCGCCAACCTATTTTGTTGCAGTCGCTGGTTTAGTTGCAGCGTTCTTTGGCGCACAAGCATGGAGTAAAGGTAAGTAATTATGCCGTATTTGATTTTATTATTGTTGCTTGGATCGATGGGTGGAGGCGCGTTCTATTATTATACTGATACACAAGAGCGCCTCGCTACCCTTCGTGATAACAATGCAAAACTACAGATGGTTGCTGAGACGAATCAAAATACCATCGAGAATCTACAAGCTGACTATAAACTCGCGCAAGAGAATATGGCAAAGCTTGAAGAGAGGGCACGAGAAGCTGAGGTATATCAAGACGAATTGGCTGCAAAGCTACGTCGTCATGACCTCACACGACTGACCCTGCAAAAACCTGGACTAATTGAAAAGAGAGTAAACAATGCTACGGACAAGATTTTCTCACAGCTCGAAATCGATTCTGGCTCTGAGCCTGTTGTTCCCGCTGATCAGCCTGAATAGTGGTTGTGCAAGCGTAGAACCTCAAATTGTAGTCAAGACAGACTACGTAGTCAAAGATATTCCTATCCAACCCCGCCCTAAAGCGATGAATCTACATCGCGTTAAGTTTTATGCTGTGACGCCTGAAAACATGGAAGAGTTCCTCGAGCGATTCGAAGAAGAAAGTGGTACTACTGTGTTTTTTGCAATGAGTGTTCCCGACTATGAAAATATGAGTATGAACGTAGCAGAATTGCGTCGATATATAAACCAGCAGAAAGCTCTTATTGTATATTATGAGGAGTCTATCGAGACGATGATCAAAGAAACTCCCGAAGATACCGAAGAGGTCGTACAAGAAGGAACAGATTCTGTATTTGATTTGATTAAATTTGATTGAGGTATCATGGATAATGTTAATTTGAGATTTGTCGATCACAGCAAATCACTTTATAGAGTACATCCCATACAAAGAGCGGCATCAGTAGAATCAGCACATAAAGATTTTCAAGTCAAGCAACACGGCAGAGAAACATTTGTTGATTGTCCCGGAATGTTTGATTATAAAAATACTGGCTGGATTCTCTCAGCTTGGGATGAATTTACTGTGTATGCATCTGAGCATGCTACGATGGCTTATGCTGGTGGTGATAAGCGGCAACCGGTAGATTTACCTACTCCAATCAAAACTGAATGTCCTCATATGACAAATCCTAATAATATGAGTGCTGACATATCTGACGGGATACCATTGGGTACTGATAAAGGTGTAAAACGATTGCAGCCATTGCACTTTACAAGTCCATGGCGTGTTGAGCCTGAAGATAAGGATACATCAGTATCTTTACTCCTCATGCCACCGTTTTATCATAGTAATATAGTTGATAATTTTCTCATATATCCAGGAATTGTAGATTACACTGCAAAATTTAATACTATTAATGTTATTATGTCTCCACGTAAAGAGGGCACATTTGTTATTAAAGCTGGTACACCACTTTTACATATTATTCCAATGGCAAAAGCAAACTATAATTTAAAATACGGACCGCAAAAACGTGAGGATGTAGGTACAATTGCAACAGTCAAACAATTTTACAGAAAATATGTTATGAAAAGATCTAAATACACGGTTGAACAATATGATTGATTTTATTAATGTCGAAGCAATACAAGATTTAAGAGATAAAATACATTTTAATGATAATTTTGTCCATATTTCAAACGTTTTACAATCGCCTATTACTGATTGGGACGAATTTCAAGAATGTATGATAGAAAATAATGTATATGATTGTTCAATAATTAGTAAAATGGACAATTATTATAATATGACTAGCACAGTAGAAATTAATACAAAAGATGATGCATGGGAAAGAAGACCCTATTCACTTGAGAAACCTTTAAATGGTACACCAGCGTGGAACCCTAAAGACTATTTCGAAAATAGATACGCTGTTATCATTAAAAACTTTGACGAAAAAAATCAAGCTTCGAAGCAATTATTAAGATTTTTATTAGAAACATTTTATATAAATCTCGAAGACCACGGTGTATGGCCCGCATTTATTAATCAATATTCAGGACACGCACATTTAAATGCAGCATTGAAAGGTAGTAATTTTGATGGTGTACATGCTGATCCGTGGACTAATTTTATTTTTATTATTGATGGTGAGTTAGAAGTTGATGTCTATAAAAATAGAACGTGCACATTAATGGATCATTCTCTGAGTAATACTACTTCAGATGAAAATTTAAAAAAACATGTTGATTCATTAGAATTTGATCAAAAAATAAAAGCAAAAACTAATGATTTAATATATGTACCGAACAGATTAATGCATAGATTAAAACCTACAAAAAATGTAATGTATTTAAATTTACCGTTGATATTAAAAGGACCTATGGCTTTATGATGGATATGTCAATTAAAAGACATGACATTTTTGTTGAAAGTATATTTGATGTTGATGTTCCAGAAGTAAATAATTCAAATATATTCGATTTTTTTCAAGAAACAATTAAAAAACACAAAGGTGTACATAGATCAAATTTAGGCGGTTGGCAGTTTGATATGAAAGAAGGTATGTGTCCTGATTATGATGACGCCATGAGTAAAGTGTTATATGCAGTTAATCATATTTTTAAAAATGTTTTTAATATAAACTTGACTATGCAAATATCTAATTCTTGGCTAAACTATAGTTCAAGAGGTGGTTTAAATTCAATACATACTCATCCAGGAGCTTTGTTTTCTGGAGTATATTATATTAAAACTTCTGATAATACTGGTCCAATTAATTTTATTAGAAGTGATGCACACGCCGTAGAATCTACCGCGTGGTTTGGAATAGGAAACGAATACACAAGAACTGGTGATCGCGATAAATTGTGGCGTACAAATGCACAAAGAAAGCCAATACCAAGTAAAGCATATTTGTTTTCTTCATGGTTAGCTCACGAGGTAATGGAAACCACGGTTGACGAGGATAGATTAGTCGCTGGTATTAATTTTGTTCCGGTCTGATTCGTATAAATAAATAGATAATAATAGATTCATCGCAGGAACCACGAATATGTCCTCCACACGAGCTGAAGATCTGACCATTGTCCAAGGGACAGACGCGGTATTCAGAATAAACATTCAAGAACCAGATGGCACACCGAAAGATGTGACATCGCAACTTTTTTCTGCTTCCCTTAAAAAATCTTATACTTCATTAGATTCTACTAAAATCGATTTTACAACAACAGTTGTTGATTCCGCCAATGGCATTATCACAATTGGTCTTAATAGTGATACAACTGCTACACTCGATCACAGTGCTCGTTATGTCTATGACGTGTTTATGTACGCTTCTGGTAATACTAATATTATTAGTATTTTGGAGGGCAAAGTTTTCGTCAAACCAAGTGTAACGAGGGTAAGCTAATGAGTACTATTGTTACACGAACAAACGGAGCAACAGCAAAAGGTTCGAGCCTTACTCACCAAGAACTCGATAATAATTTTATTAATTTGAATACAGATAAGTACCAGTCAGGTGATGATATCGTAGCCAATACTGTGAGTGTAGGCGGCAGCTCCACAGAATTTCTCAAAGCCGATGGTTCTACAGACTCTACGACATACGGCACAATAGACGACGCAACTGCACTTGCAATTGCATTAGGATAATCAAATGGCCAACACATTTAAAAATGCTTCGTTACAGAATGTGAGTAATAGTAGTTACGATACACTCTATACTGCACCAGCAGCGACAACGACTGTCATCTTAGGTGTTGCATTGTGTAATAAGAGCGCATCAGGTATTGTCGCATCATTGCGATTTACTGATAACTCTGGATCTACTAATACAATGGTGCTAAACGAAGTGAACATTCCTGGTGATACAACACTTGAAGTATTAGCAGGACAAAAATATATTTTGGAAACAGGAGATTCTTTGGCACTTCAAGCGGGATCTGCATCAGCACTTGATGTCACGCTTGGAATTATGGAGATCACCTAATGGCGTTTTCTAAAATTGGCGGTAAAGGTATTGATCTCAGTACCGATATTATTACCGAGTTCAATTCAACTGGCGTTGATGATAATGCCACCGCTACTACAATAACGCTTAACGCTAATAATACTGCTACGATTCCCAACGTAACAGGCAATACCACGTTTAATGAATATATCACGGTTACAAATCTAACTGTGAATAACGATGCGTCAATTTCTAATGATTTGACGGTTGGTGGTAATTTCATTATTACCGGTAATACTTTTACCGTCGATTCTACTAGCCTCAAAGTAGAAGATTCCCTCATTCATCTCGCCGGCAATAATGTTTCGAATGACATTATTGATATCGGTTTTATTGGCCATTACTCAAACGATAGTGGCAATACCGAACTCTTTACTGGATTCTACAGAGACGCGACCGATGAACAATACTATTTGTTTAATGGTCTGTCTGACGATATTAACACAGCTACCACGATTGATAAAACAGGCACGGGGTATACGGCCGCTACTTTAAATGTAGGTGAATTTTATTCTAGCTATAATAGTGGTAATGGCCTTGCGGTATATGGTGGTGTAGTAAAAGTTAATAGGCCAACCGGTTTTCCTAATATATTTTGGACTGACGGAACTGATAATTTAGGTGCAATCTATTTTGATAAAACCAATGGTATGAGAATATTCTCTACCGATGGTAGTACAGGCAATCCGGAACGTATAAGAATTGACACTGATGGTCATTTAAATATACAAAGTAATGTTGATATAAGTCCATCCGCAGGTGCGAATGGACAATTTCATATAGATGGAAATGCCTATTCAGGAGCGATTGCACTTGATGGCACAGCAATGTATGTTTATCACAATAGTGCATCTCGTAATTTAGTTCTTGCCACAAATGAAACAGCTCAACTTACTCTTTTGGCCAGTGGTGATGTTCAAGTCAATCGTGGTAAAATATATGTACACGATTCTGCTGGTTCTACATCAAACTCGCTCAAATTAAGTTATAATGCCACAAATGGCGGTGCCGTAATTGGACCAGATTCTAATGGCGGTTCTACATATTTGTCCATCGGCACATCAAATTCAGGTACATTTGCTGAGCGTATGTATATATCGTCAGCAGGTAATGTTGGTATTAGCGATGGCAATCCACAAGAAAAACTTAGTGTAGTCGGCGGGATTTTAGCAGCATCTAGTAGCGGATCGACTTCAGGAATTACGATCGAAAGTACTGCTACAGCTGGTTATGTTTCAACGATTACTCATACTGATACAGGTATGGAATTTGATACTGGCTCAATCCTTAGACATTTTAAATTTGATGGAGCTGGTACAAATTTATGGACACTTTATACTAATACTGGCAATATAGATCAAAATTACGGTGTCTATAGATTTGCAGCGACTACTTCAGGTTCAGATACAGGATCACAGTTCCAATTATGGGGAACAAATGGTGGACCTGGATATATGGCCGCGTATCAGTTAAACTTTAATACGGGCGGTAATAACTCTCGTACTACATCAATGCATATTAATAATAACGGCCACGTTGGTATAGGAACTAATTCACCTTATGACAGTGCTTGGGGAGTAAGTTCAAAACAATTAGCGATTTCCGGTGACACTTATGGAGTGTTGCATTTACTAGGTAACTATAATAGTATCACAACAAGATATAGCATAGGAGCCGGAGGCGGCGACCTTTATTTAGCATATGATGATGTAAATGGTCAGCATAGAATTATGGTTGATTCAACTGGTAGGGTAGGTATTAATACAACTAATCCTGCTCACATTCTTAGTATTAACACTAACAGTGGAAAATCAATAGAATTTAATTGGTGGACAAGTGGCAGTAGTAACTACATTCAAAGTTACGATAGGACTAATGGCGTCTATTTGCCTCTAACAAATTTTGCTACTGATGTAATTTTCCATAATGGCAGTAGCGAAATCGGTAGAATTAATAGCACTGGATTAGCTATTGGCACTGGGGCTGCTCCTGACGCTAGATTAAATATCAATACACCAAATTATACATCTAGCGCAACTGCAGGCATGATAAAGTGGGATAACCCGGATGTATCAGCTAGCTCTAGTATTCAGGGTTATTATGTTAGTGGCGCAGGATCAGAAATTTTTATAGGTACTAATTCGTATATTACTACAACTGGGGCGACGGCGCGATATAATTCTGGTTATGCATCTAGCGCAATTTACCCTCGTCGTGATGGATCTGTAAATTTTTATGGCGCAGGGTCTGGTAGTAGTCCAACGTTAAGATATGTCATAGAAGGAGTCGATGGAAGCCACAAGTATTATAATAATGGAGTAAGTGGTACTCCTGTTAAACGCGATTATTTCTATCATTTTGTCACTTTTTCAAGTGGTGGTTATGTGCATATGAAAACAAATATTTCATGGGCTTCACATACACAAATGTATTCTATACATTTTGAAGGACACGAATATCAGGCGAGTAAAGCAATCGACACAACTCTTGCATGGTATAGTTATAGCCCAAATAATGCTGCTATTAATGTGGGCAGTTCTGGTACACATACTGCTTCAGTATATAGTTCATCAGACGGTTATCTAGTAATGGTATGGTATGCAAGTTCAACCACTTATTATTCAGGATTTACTTTGAGTCAAAGAACAACTGCTCAAGGTATTAATACTGGATTTGCAGTAACAAATACTATAACAAATAATAGTTCAACAGGAGCATTTTAATTATGAGTAATACAGAAATAGATATAGTGAATGACGCAGAAATTTTACCTCTTCCTGAACCTGATCCTGAAATTGTAATTCGTCTTGCTGAATTAAATGCTCATGAGCATCAAAGACAAATTAGGTATGGTAGAATAGAAAATGAATTAGATATGCTTTATAAAGATATTGATGCAGGATTATTTGGTGATGCAGCTAAAACCGGATCCTTTTATCTTCACATTAAATCTATTAAAGATGAAGTACCAAAAGTTACAGACGAAAGAAAAGCTGTATTAGAATCAGAACTCGAAGCATTATTTGCGAACACATAAATAATTAAAAAGAAGGATAATCCGTGCCATTTCTCGGAAAAACACCAACAGTTGGAAACTTCATATTATTAGATGCTATCACAGTATCTAATACAGCGACATTTGCTCTGACGAAAGACACACTCGACTATTATCCAGGTTCGGCACAGAATATGATAGTATCGGTGAATGGTGTTACACAGGCACCACTCACTGCTTATACTATTACAGATAGCAATATCATATTCGCTTCCGCGCTAGATTCAGATGTTGATGTTATCGACTACATTCTTGTTCTCGGTGATACACTTAATATTGGTCGACCGTCTGATAGCACTGTTGGAGCTACACAATTACAAGACTACGCTGTCACATCAGTGAAGATGTCAAATACAGGTGTAGGCGCAGCGACATATGGTACATCAACAAGTATTCCACAGATCACTATTGATGCTGCAGGTCGTATCACATCTGCAACAGGTATTGATCGTAGTAATCAATTCGAAGATCTGACTGTTACCGGTAACTTGACTGTAACTGGTAATACTGTTACGGTTGATGCTAATACACTTGACGTTGAAGATCCATTAATTCATCTCGCTTCCAATAACGATACTACTGATGTTGTAGATATCGGTTTTGTAGGTAACTATTCAAACGATGGTAGCACAGTACTCAATACTGGTTTCTTCAGAGATGCGAGTGATGAAAAATATTATCTGTTCAATGGATTAGAAGGCGATCTCAGCTCAGCTACTACTATTGATCGCACTGCAAATAATTTTGCATTGGCTGATTTAAATGTTGGAATCATTTCAGCAACAAAACTATCGTCACGAGAAGGTGTTTTAGAGCTAGACGATGACGGAACACATAATGGAATTATCAATGTACCTGCTACGTTGCTTATAAACATTGATAGTGACAATAATAATACTGGTGAATCATTTAGAATTGCTAAAGATCGTACAGGAACATCTGGAGGAACTGAGTTATTTAGGGTTCAAGAAGATGGGAAAGTAGGTATAGGTACTCCTTCACCAGATTACACACTTGTAGTGCAGGGTGATAATAACATTAACGATAATATTTTTGCTGTTAAAGATTCAGACAGCACAATAATGATGTCAGTTGAACAAACATCTAACGGTGACGGTAGGATATTTACTTTCGATACGTCAGGTACTGCAAAAGTTTTGCTTCACTCAAATGGCAATAGTTACTTTAATGGTGGGAATGTTGGTATTGGTATTGCGAGCCCTGCAAACCCACTTCATATTTATGCTGCATCGGCTGGAGCAACTGCAACACACCTAAATCTTCAGAATAATTCAAGTATAGCAGGAACAACAGTTGAAATTCGACTTGCTCCTACACCATATGATAATGATATTGGTTCAACCGCTAGATGGTCAGCTATTCAGGCAATTAGCGGCGGATCAGGAAACCCCACAAACCTTGCATTTTTAACAAATGGTGTTAGCTCTGACCCAGTAGAGCGCATGCGCATCGACTCTAGTGGCAGAGTTGGTATTGGTAATAATAGTCCTGTAGAACTACTTCATGTCTATGACGGAAATATTTTAATTGAAGAATCTGGCGCAAGCACAGGGACCGGTCTTGTAATTAAAAACGACTCTGCCAATCAATTAATAATACGAGGCGCAGGTAGTACAAGAACAAATCCCGGTGCTGCAACTGGAATGCCGCAAATCGTTTCTACTTCAGGTTACGATTTATACGTAGCCGCAGACGGCCCAGACGATATTATTTTTACGACCGATAGAACAGAACGCATGCGTATCGCTGATGGTGGAGTTAATATTGGTACGGGGGCTCCGGATTCTAATATAACATTTGGAATAGACAATCAAGGTTTTGTTGTCGCTCGCTACGATTTAAGTGCGGGTGTTCCTACTGCAGGATTAGGAGGTGTTTTTTCAGCAGCTGCTAATGTCACTGACTTTAGCTCTGGCGATCTTGTGCTTCAGTCTAGGCCAGGAGTTAATAGTCGATCTATAAAATTCTTTACAGGAAATACCTCAGCGGAACGTATGCGTATCAAGGCCGACGGCAACGTGGGGATTGGTAATACTAACGCTACATATATTCTCGACGTAGATGTAGGCGCGCCTGCTTCGAGTGATCAAGTATTAGGTAGATTTAGTTCTCAAAACGGTGTACGAGATATTGGATTTGTATGGGACGATTCAGCTAGTACATTAGGCATTGCAACGCTTACAAACCATGCATTAACTTTCCATACAAATGGAAATAGTAGCGAACGTATGCGTATTACCGCTGATGGCAAAGTAGGGATTGGCAGAACTCCTACTGATGTTGGCTTAGAGGTGTTTGGACCCTCATATACAGGATTCGATGGACCTGCAACCGTCTTCCTATATGGTGATGCAAATTATAATGATGCTGGAAATGCTGGTTCTGGTATTCTGTTTGGAGGCAAATATACTTCAGCAGGCTCGGTAACAACATTAGCTCTTATCAGTGGAATAAAAGAAAACACAGATAATACTAATTACGCAGGTGCTCTTACTTTCCAAACCAGGCCATCTAATAGTACGCCCGCAGAGCGAATGCGCATCGACTCTAGCGGCAACGTGGGGATTGGCGTTACTGATCCAGACAGTCGACTCCAAATAACAAGTGCTGATACTAGTAAAAGCAACGGATCAAACGGTAGATCGGATTATCATATGTTATCTGTTGGCGGCACTAATCCTGGCACCGGATCAACTGGTGGTGGTCAAATAACAATAGGTGCTATGCATATTGGAAAAGGATATTCCAATTTAAATTTAGGTAGTTTTGATGCGGATGGTGATAATACTAATAGTATGAGATTCTGGCATCAAAGTTATAGAGGACCAAATACTGGCAGTTCGCAAGATGCAATGGAATGGTATTGGTATAATGGAACAAATTTTTCGACTTCTTCAATGCGCCTTGAGACTGCTGGAGATCTTATAATTAAAGGTGGTATTAAATTTAATAATAATACAGCCGCCGCCAATGAGCTAGATGATTACGAGGAAGGGACATTCACTCCAGCGTTCAGTATTTCGGGTACAGTGACCGTTAATAGTGCTACATATACAAAAATTGGCAGACAAGTGACATGCCGATTTTATTTATCTGCCGCTACTACTTGTAGCGGAGATATAACTGGTTTACCGTTTACTCCAAATGGAGAATCAGGAGGAGTTGTTGGTTATCAAACACATGTTTCAGGTGAAACGATAGGAATTTTAGTTCAAGCTGCTAACGTATGGAATTTAAGAATTGGCCAAACTCAATATGGATTAGCTGCTGGAAAACAAATACGTGGTATGTTTACATATTTTACAGATTCATAGGAATAAACAATGGCATTAACAGAAAGAATCGAAGAAGATAAAATTGAAATTATAGGAGCTTTAAAAAATGTACAAGTTCGTACAGCTACTGTAATTGAACGAGATGGCGTAGAAATTAGTCGTACATTTCATAGACACGTGGTGCATCCCGGTATGGACACATCAAGCCAATCAGCTGAAGTACAAGCAATTTGTGCAATAGTACATACAGACGAAGTTATTGCAGCATACGAAGCTAGTATAGCGTCAGCAAACACTGCATAAATAAAACAAAAAGAAGGATAGTCAGTGGCTTATCTCGGAGTTACACCAACACAGGAATTTTCTAGCGTAGCTAAACAGTCGGTGGCTGGTGATGGCTCTGTTAGCTATACTCTAAATAAAGGTGTTAGCGATGCAAATGATCTCGCTGTCTTTGTTAATGATGTGCGGCAAGAACCAGGTGTTGCATACACTGCAACAGGCAATACGATTACCTTCACAGCAAATCTCGAATCAACTGATGACTGTTATATCCTACATATCGGTCGTACATTCTCTTCTGCAGAATCACCTGGTATTGAAGATAAAGCTACTCAGAAAGTATTGACGATTACGACTGATGGTCATCTTGTACCAACAGCAAACGTAACATACGATCTAGGTACGTCTGACCTACGGTTCAGAGACATCTATCTTTCAGGTTCATCTATCGAACTTGGTGATCATTCGATTACTGCTAATGCTACTCATATTTCAATGGGTAATGTTGTCACAACTGGAGTGATGACAGGTAACGGCGCTTTAGTCACGAGTCTTAATGCTAGCGAGCTCACAACAGGTACAATTCCTCTCGCTCGATTGCCCGATGATGTCACTATTGTAAATGACTTGACAATTGGCGGCGACTTTATCGTCAATGGTAATACAACTACCATTGCCGCTAACGAATTAAAAGTTGAAGACTCGCTCATTCAGCTCGCTACTAATAACGAGATTTCAGACACAATCGATATCGGTTTTGTAGGTCACTATTCAAATGATGGTGGGACTACTGCACTTCACACAGGATTCTTCAGAGACGCCAGCAACGAATACTATTATTTGTTTAATGGTTACGAAGAAGATGCATTCGACACTGCCACGCCTCCTTCTACTATCGACAGATCAGCTAATACATTTACCCTCGCTAACTTTGTAGCTAATAATGTGGGCATGGGTTTTGATCCATTTTTATCGAACAATTATAGTACGCTGAATATCAGAAGTACCACTGGTGGACAATTATTGATGGGTCGCGATAGCGGCACAAATGATTGGGATTTCTTTGCATATAGCGCTAGCACTCACACAGCGATCGGAACATCAGCAAACACTTATTTAACTTTCCATACTGATAGTACAGGCGTTTCTAATGAACGGATGCGGATCGACGAAGAAGGAAGAGTTGGTATTGGCATTACTCCATCTTATACCCTAGATATACAAGCAATTGCTTCTAGTTTTAATCCAGTTAGGTTTTCTGGACATAGCGGGTCTATAGATGCTTATTTGTATACAGATACGGCTTATTGGTCTATAGGCGATACAACGGGTTATGGTGGAAATCTCTGGGGAGGTAACAAAACTAGCAATTTCCTTCATGCGCATACAAACGGCTCAGAACGTATGCGTATCGATAGTGCCGGCAGAGTACAAATTGGTACGACTAGTGCTTACAATAGCTACGCAGATAATTTAGTTGTTGAAGATGATTCGAATGCTGGAATTACTATTGCAACTACAGATAACACAGCAAGAACAAGTTTATATTTTGCCGATTCAAATACTGGATCAGCCACGTATCAAGGAATTATCGAATATAGACATGCTAACGATCGTATGCATTTTTGGACGAATCATACAGATCATAATATTGTTATCGATAGCGTTGGTAGAGTTGGTATTGGAAATTCGAGTCCTTCTAGTATTTTAACCGTTAACAAAGACACGGGCTCGACTCCCACTGTTTATATAAACAATAGCGGACCGAACGTAACTGAAGGTGTAGCGTTAAAAGTACAGGCGACTGGTAGAGGCACTGGCGTTGCAGACGTATCGATATTTAGTGTACATAATAATACAACCGAGCTTTTTACAGTTCGCAATGACGGCAACGTGGGGATTGGTGATCAGTCTCCCTCATATCCTTTAGAAGTCTATAGACTTGTTCCAACTTCTGGTATTATATCTAGATTTGCAAGCGGTTCTAGTGGCGGTTGGATTCAACTTGCCGATACAAATGGCAGTTGGCAAATGGGTTCTACATCTAATGGATTAGAATTTTATGCTGATGCACCAACATCACAATATCGATTAGCGTTGACCTCTTCTGGCAATTTGGGTATTGGTACTAGGTCTCCGCGCAGTACATTAGATTTGGGCGCAGACTCTTCAGGTAGTACACAAATTAGTTGGCATAGCAGTTCTACTCGATCGCTTGGTAATATATGGACTTCGCGAAATGGAGGGCGTTTAACTTTTGGTCAAGCTTTAAAAGGTTCACAAACAACAAATAACGGTTATTTGGGGGCATATACAGGTACATGGGCACCCTCAGCAATGGAATTGTCATATGGTGTTATTAACTTATTTGCAGATGCAGCGCAATCATTAACATACGACGGTGCATTTACTCCTACACAAGTAGCTCAATTTCATAATAGTTCAGGTTTTACTTCTTATAAACCTATAAGAACCTCGTTTGCTGGAAATACAGAACATTTAGAATTAAATAATACTGGTGCATCAAGTTGGACATTCTATTCTTATAATGATGGGCACATGTATATTAATTGTCATCCGAGCGGGGGCTCTGATGCTACACGATTCACAATTAAAAGTGACGGTAGTGTAGGAATTGGCACCGCAGCACCTTCTAAATTACTTGATGTGACTTCAGCTGGAGGATTTAAATTAACCGATGACGGTAATTATTCATCAATATGGATTGGCTCCGACCAAATGCCTGTGCAATATCCTTATTACAGAGTGGATTCGTGGGAGTCAGATGGAAGTGGTTATTTTTGGGCTTTCGGGCATCGTAACAGTTCTAGTGGCGTTAAATCAATTAATATGTTACTTTCTGATGGTACTAATCCATATGGTTTTTTTAAAAATAATCTATACGTAGGAACTTTTACCAGTAATGAATATAACTCTAGTTATCCTGGTCTTTCAACACCAGTTGCAATTAGAGGTACTTCAAACACTACATCTTTTATAGGTGGGGACGGAACAGGACATTTTGCAGTTGGAACAAATAGTGTAAAAACTGGCGTAACAAGTTCAGGAGTTGTTACACAAACATTCGGCCCATTAATACATGGCAGGACACAAGGATCGCATTCGAGTTCTGAACCAAGATGTATTTTAGGATGGTTTACTTATTCAGGCCCATATAGTAATTCAGCTTCATATTTACATATGAAAACCAACTTATGGGCCGGTGGCTCGCCGACTGGTAATACTGAATATACAATGTCTCTCTTTAGATATAGAGGATATTGTTACACTGGGTCAAATGCAGTTGGTAGCGGCATGGTTGGTTGGCACAATTGGAATGGTTCTTTACCCAATCAAACTGTGCACAACGACACAGGATGGAGTATAACGCAGAGTTCGTATGTTTCGAGTGACGGTTACGTTGTTTTGGTAGCATATATGCTAGCAGCATATTGCCAAATTATTATAGATTGGGATCAATGGGGCGGTTATGATTTTAGAGAAAGAAGAGTAACAGCTACCGCGCAGCATTCTTCGGCTACAGGATATTATTAATTATGTCGAATATAGATGATTTAACAATACAGATGAATACGTTTATTTTTCCAGAAGCAAATACTGGAGATATAGCATGGTTACAAAATTATGAATTCCAATTCAACGGTAGTGAATGGGAAGCAACTGGAAATAATATTCCTCAAGACGAAGAAGAAACTTTTGTACCTCCTATTCCACCCGAAGCAAACACAGCATAGGAATAAACAGTGGCAATCACTAAACTCACAGGCAACTCATTTGGTAACGATGTTAATCTGACTAACGTCGCGGTTGCCAATTCGTTTGTACATGGTACTGACAGTTACCAGATGAATCGCTACGTGGCTCATGGTCAAACAACGAATGGTACAGAGACAGAAATTTATCTGATCCACAGTTCTACTGGTCGTGTTCCAGTGACGGCCAATTCTACTCTTTTCTTTGAGGCTTCGATTGTTGCATGTTCAAATGGAGAAAGTGCATCATGGCATTTAAAAGGTTGCGCCGATAATCATAACGGTACAACAGACGACGTTGGAGATATTTACGAGATTGCGGTTGCCGCTGATGATTTAAATTGGTCGGTTGATATACGAGCTGATGACACAAATGATACACTCAATATATATTGCACTGGAGCAACGAGTAAAACAGTTAACTGGACAGCAGTTGTCAATACAATCGAGGTTATTCCCTAATGGCAAGACGTACACGTAGTTTCCTTTTTGATAATATTTCAAAGCGTCTTGTTCAAAATACGAATAAGACAGCGAAAGAAATTAATACTCGTAGGGCAGCGAATACTGTTGCTAATACAGATATTCTGACATCTAAAGAAACTGATACTAAAATTTCAACTACGATCAGTAATACCGGTATCAACACGTTATCAGATATTTCTATTGCAAATGTTGTTTCTGATCAGGTATTACAATATAATGCAAATACTGGTAATTGGGAAAACGAAACACTCTCGCTTGTGAGTAGTGTTGATGGTCTAACCGATACCAATCTTACATCTCTTTCAAATGGTGATTATCTTGTTTATAGCAGTTCTGGTTCTGAGTGGATTAATAGAAGTTTAGATCTGAGTAGCTATGTCACTGATACGGATATAGCAGATTATTCTAACACAGCTCAAATGAATACTGCGATCGCATCATCAAACACTGCACTCAAGTCATATGTAGACACTAATTTTTCTAATACCGCACAGATGAATACTGCGATCGCATCTTCAAATACTGCGATGAAGAATTATGTAGACGCTGAAGTTGCCGGTGTTGTAAACTCTGCTCCATCTACTCTTGACACATTAAACGAATTAGCAGAGGCGTTGGGTGATGATCCCGATTTTGCAACTACAACCGCAACTAATATTGGTACTAAGCTAGCTAAATCTTCTAATCTGTCTGATCTCGCCAATGCAGCGACAGCACGTACTAATTTAGGTTTAGGTACTGCAGCGACAACTGCGTCAACTGATTATGCCACTTCTGCGCAAGGCACCAAAGCAGATACAGCACATGGTTGGGGTAATCATGCTTCAGCGGGTTATGGCACATCTAATTTTAGTGGTGCATATGCTGATTTGACTGGTAAGCCATCATTGTTTAGTGGTGCATATGCTGATTTGACTGGTAAGCCATCACTATTTAGTGGTGCATATGCTGATTTGACTGGTAAGCCTACTATTCCAACCAATAACAATCAGTTGACGAATGGTGCTGGTTATATTACCACAACTTCTGCTAATAATAGTTTAGTTCAACTAGGGGCTATACAACTTTATAATAACGAAAAAACAACGTATACTGCGGCACAGGGTTTATTAATATACGATCAAGCTGGTGATAATTGTTTAAACATTTATAATGCTAATTTGAGTAGATGGGTTAAAATTTGGGATGACTCTAACGACGGTGCTAGTTCTGGACTTGATGCTGACTTGTTAGATGGACAACATGGCTCATATTATTCGAATTATAACAATTTATCAAATAAGCCTACTATCCCAACCAATAACAACCAGCTGACGAACGGTGCTGGCTATATTACATCAACAGTTTCTGGCGATATTGATATTGTAGGTGATGTTAAAGCTGCTGGTCAAATTAGAGCGACTGGATGGTGGAATACTAATTCTTCTGATCGGAGCGGTTATGCTGTAGAAATAGGTTGGTCAGCCGGTGAAGGATATTTGTTGTCATATAGCAGGACTGCAGGTGCTTACGGTGCAATGAATTATACGGCCACTAGCCATGATTTCTACAGTGGAAATGTACGCTTAAAAGCTGGTAAGTATATAGATCTAGAAACTAGTGCAGGAAGTGTACGAGGTTATATACAAGCTACTGACACTAATGATCAACATTTGATTATAGCTACATCTGGTGGTGAGGATATTGCTTTCAAAGATGGTGGCCTCAGTGGTGATTCTAATCTTATTATTAGAGGCGATGGTAACGTATGGGTAAGAGGTTCTATATTAAACGGTACTATGGCGTATTCTCAGCTAACAGGTACGCCGACCATCCCAACCAATAACAATCAGCTGACGAATGGCGCTGGTTATATCACTAATGGTGCGAACTATAATGTTAATAATGCATGGTTAAGAGAGAATGGTGATAATGCTAATGTAAAGTTGTACGGTAATAGCCGTCAAATGGCATTTAGAACAGACGGCACCAGTGAGTATTCAACGGGTGTAGGCGGTTATCCATTTGTTTGGATGTATGGTAGTAATGCCTCCGGTGCAAGAAAAATGTATTTGACAACCGGTGGTAATTTAGGTATTACAGGGACCATGACCACTGGTGGAAATGTTAATGTTCCTAGCGATACTGGACCTGCAACATCTGGTGCTTGGATAAGAAATACAACAGCATATGGATATATTCAAATAGGTCCTGCAAATACTGGTCATGCTCATATTTACACGGATCGTAGTAATTTTTATTTTAATAAAACCAATATTCAAGCTAATGGTAATGCCATGTGGCATGCCGGTAACGACGGTTCAGGTTCTGGTCTTGATGCGGATACACTCGATGGCTTGCAATTAAATTCTTCGACAACGAATAATCAAGCAAACGCCGTCGTACGCACACAGGCAAATGGCTATATTCATGCAGGTTGGATCAATTCTGTATCAGGATCGTCAGGAACAGCAAACAGATTGACCAGAATTACTGCATCATATGACGCCTACCTACGTTATTTAACTGTAAAGGATTTTAAAGTACAAATTGGAGAAAGTTACAAAAATGATTTCTCTCGGTCAGTAGATTATACAACTGATTCAAATTATTGGGTAGGTTCATTCGGAAAAAATGGTTACAATGCTAATCAGACATTCCATGCTGGATCAGGATTTTTTGATATTTGGTCTGGTTCAAATTATCCGTCAGGTACTAGTCATATTCATGGTTTTAATGCTTTACATTATACTGTTGGTAGCATCTCAGGAAATACTGGCAATGCGTACGGCTGGCAAATGGCAGCTCAATATAATCAAGATTCTGGGCCTTGGTGGAGAAGATGTAGCGCTGGATCGTTTACAAGCTGGCGTAAAATATGGCACGATTCTAATGACGGTTCTGGTTCTGGACTCGATGCCGATTTGCTTGACGGTTATCATCTTACTACCACCGATAGAAATAATCAAGCAAATAGAGTTGTTCGTACTCAAGCGAATGGCAGAATTTATGGCGGCCAATTCTATGCAAATGATTGGTTTAGAGCAGAAAGCACTAGCGGATTATATTTCCAATCATACGGCGGTGGTTGGAATATGACCGACACTTCATGGATTCGTGCATATAACGGTAAAGCTATATATGCTACGAATACTATTGCTACATCTGCTAATATTTGCGCGTACTATTCAGATGAACGTCTGAAGACAATTACAGGACATATAGATAATGCATTAGATAAAGTTTTATCACTTGACGGATTCTATTATGTAGAAAATGAGTTAGCTAAAGAATTAGGCTATAATAATGATAAGCAACAAGTTGGTGTATCAGCTCAAAAAGTACAAGCAGTATTACCAGAAGCCGTAGAACTTGCACCAGTTGATTACGAAACAGGCGAACATGATGGAATAATAACGTCAAAATCTGGTGAAAATTATTTAACTGTAGACTATGCTAAAATGGTACCTCTATTAATAGAAGCCATTAAAGAGCAACAGAAACAAATTGAAGAATTAAAGGAGAAAATAAAATGAGTTTAACGTGGACATATACTGAACCTGCTGGCGCGGTTCAAACTGTTACCGTCACATTTAATAATGGTGAGTGGATACATGTACGCGAGGTGAATGCTGTATTTACTGCAAATGGTGAATACGATGCCGATGCTACTGAAATTCGTGTTGGCGAAGTTGCAATGGGTGTACAAAATAAAATTATCATGGGCACTCTTGTAGCACCAACAAACGATGACGAGCAAGTAGCGAATACACCATAATGGCACTTCCATCATCTGGACAATTATGTGCATCGGATATTAACGTTGAATTAGGTAAATCAGCAGGCGCACAGTTATGTTTAAATGATGCAGATGCTCGAGCATTAGCCCAAAAGTCGTCTGGTCAAATTTGCTATAGTGATTTTCATGGCAAAAGTGCTGTAGCTCAAACGAGAATTACATCTGTTGGCAGATCAAATGATGGTTATGGTCCATCGCGTTATGGTTATGCGGGCAGTGGCAAGGGTAATTATTACCACTACGAAGGTTCTACAACAGCAACATCATTTGGTTCTATCTCTGCTACTACGGGAATAATTACAAGTGGTACTATACATACTATTTACGCAACCAATTATTATAATGGCGATTATCACTTCGAAATAGCAACAAGTAGATCGAGTAATGGTGGATGGACAAGCGTGCAAGTATATAGTTCAGCAAATACAAATACTAAGTATACCGTTAACAGAACAAGTGCGGGTGCTTTTCAACAACTAAATGCTGGCGATAGTAATCCACAAATTAGTGGATCTTATAGATGGGTATTCGCGGGTGTCACTAATGGCGGTTCATATAATCATGGTTCCGCTAACGCTTCGACTATAGAAGCGATATACAATTTATTTACTGATGCTCATTTAAATGGTCGAACAATGTATTTCGATTTCTCTTAGGATATTATAATGGTCAATTACGAAATTTTAGAAGCTGATGCTATCAACAACAGAATACAAGTTAAGTATTCTAAAACTGATAAACCAGATTTTTTTGCTCAGATTGGTTTGCAAGATGGATTTACTGCAAATGACTGTCACGAAGCAGCAACTGATCAAGTGGTGCAAGCAGAAAGATATTGGGCAAAAATGGAAGCAGATACGTTTGTACTCGATACTACAACTGGTCAAACAAAAGATCATGTTTTTGTAGATGCGCCTTCGTACGATTTTGCTACGCAAACTATCGAAGAAAATATTACTGAGACAGAAACTACAGTTACTCATGGTTGGACAGTAACAGATAAAACTAATAATGAACTAGCATTAGATATACGAAAAAAGAGAAATGATTTACTACGTTTGACTGATAATTGGGGATTCTCTGACCGGACAATGACTGATGAAATGATTGCGTATAGACAAGCGTTACGAGATATTCCAAATCAAAATACGTTTCCCTCATCGGTCTCTTGGCCAGTACAACCGATAGATTGATATGAGTGTTAAATTCTATGTGCTTTGTAGTTCTAATCTAAAGGCTACAAAAAGACACGAGCAGACCATTCCAAAAGAAGATATTCACTTCGTCTTTAATAGTACTGATGAAGCATACGTCAATTCCGCTATAGACTATGCAACAAGTGCTAATATCGCATATTCAGTTACAACATCTGACGGCACACCAGCTACAGGTAAAAACAGCGTTTTAGACATATTCACATCATCAGACAATGATTATATGGTGTTAGTAGATGGTGACGATTTTATTACACCGCATGGTGTATGGACATATAAACAATTAGCGCAATCAAATACATGTCCCGATGTTGTCGCGATCGAATATCAATATGGAATATATGCAGATTGGGGATATTTAAATCCACATCACTATAATCCTCGAGTAGGCTCAAGCGATCAGTTTGACCATGATCAAATACATGGATTTCCTTGTCGTTGTTTCATTTTAAAACAAGATTTTTGGCAGAAGGCAATTAATGGCAACCTTATTCCAACGCCTGAAGGAAATGATTTTGCTGTACAATTATCTCAAGCTCACACAAAATGGGCGCAGTATGCATATCGTTATATCAATAATTGGGAATCACATTGTCGTGTAGTATTTTATTCTAAAGCCGCGGCAGCACATCGATTTGATAATGCTCATAAGATTGGTGAAGATACACTGCAATATTTTATTCTCAAACATGAGCACGTACAAGGTAATCTATCAATGAAGGTTTTAACTGATCGTTATCCAACTTACGTATACGATACTCGAGTTGAAGGTATATGTGCTGACGCTCAAAATAGAGTTGGTAATAGAGGATGGGAAGAATGGCTGCGAAAATTAGGAAATAAATATGAACAATATGACAATGAAGGAAAGATGCACGATTATACCCTGCCAAAAGTAGAGGTACAATGGAATGGTCGGGACGATTTAGATTCGTATGATATTGTTTGGCCAGAAAACTATCGACCAGACGTTATGAATTTAGTAAACTTTCCTGGTCCTCAGCATATTTGGTGGGATGCGCAAAGTGGTATTCCAGGCGAAGGGGATTTATTTAGAGTTGGACCAGAAGGTGGCTGGCAATAGCTTAAAATCAAACTATTATAAATAATGGATAGATATGAAAGACGATGAACATAAATCTGGTATATCTGGTGTTATAGAAATTAAACGCGCAGATGGTACCATACAAAAATTAAGATTGACATCGAAAGATTCAAAAAAAGAAACTCAAGGAGAAAGTGCTAATGGCAACACTAGAACATCCAGACGACGTCCGGAATCTAATAGCTGATACCGTTGTCGATCGTATTGACGCAGGCGGCGCAGCAGGAAAACTTATTTTTTATGATACAGGTACTGTACATGCTGGAGGAAATGCTGTTATTGCAGAATTGACTTTTAGTAGTACTGCATTTGGTGCTTCAGCAAATGGAGTCGCGACGGCCGCTGCTATCACAGCTGATACTAACACATTGGCACCTGGAAATGGTTGGTCATCTGGTGACTCATCAACAGTAACGTACTTCGAAGTACAAGATTCGAATGGCAATACAATCTTTACTGGTGACGTTACTGATGACGACACCGGAACGGGTTCAATTCAGCTTTCGTCTGTGAACATCGGTACTGGTGATACAATCTCTGTCAGCTCTCTGACTTATACTGCGCCGAATTAATTAACAATGGTTTTGGGTAACGAAGTCTTTGACCGTTACCTCGTTTCCGGCCAAAGAGATCTAACATACAAGGGCAGGTTTATTCTGCCCTTTGTTATGCGGGTGATTTATGGCTAGAATAGTTTATGTAGTTGATGGAACACCACCTGGCAGTAATAATTACGTAGATATCGCCTATGTAATTAAATACGAAGAAGTCACTGCTGGTGTTCTTGGTATTACTAATAGTGCTGTATCTGGCTCTAGTGCTAGAACAGTATTCAGTGTTAATACAAATCTCGTAGCTGACGATTGCTCAGTTACCACATCTCCAGAAAGACAACTACCCGGAACTGGTACCGTTGTCTGTGCCGGTACTGCAGTTACTGGTATTGCAGAACGTGTAATTACAAGTAGCGTATCTCTTACTTCTACAGATGGTTCTACATCTGGTGTCGGCGAAAGATCAATCATCGCAACGGGTACGGGTGATCTCGTATCTGGCAATTCCGTACTAGGAGATGCAACACGTAAGGTTGTTACATCTGCCGGTCTTGTAGCAGTTAATAGCTCTGTAAGTGGTGTCGCTGAACGTACAATAGTATCGACATCTACTTCTCTTGTATCTGCCAATTCATTAATATCCTCTACACTCGAACGTGAGCTTACTAGCACAGGCTCGCTTGTTGCTGTCGGATCTGTAGTTTCAGGTACTGCTGAAAGAGAAATTACAACATCTATTTCTCTTGCTGTTTCAAATGGTAGTACTGCAGGTGTTGGCGAACGAACAGTTGTATCTACGTCGGCAAATCTTACCACATCTGCAACTGTAACAGGCGCAGGTACAAGAACAATTATTGCTACAGGTACAGGAGATCTTGTATCTGGTAATTCAGTTCTTGGTGATGCTACACGTAAAGTTGTTACATCAGCAAATGTAGTTGCTGTTAATTCTAGCACTAGTGGTATTGCTGAAAGAACGATCGTATCTACATCTACATCTCTCATAGCGATTAATTCTAGTACAGCTGGTGTTGCTGAAAGAATTGTTAAGAGTACATCTACAACTCTACCACAAAATAATAGTAGTGTATCAGGTATTAGTGAACGTCAAGTTCCGGGCACAGACTCGCTTGTCGCTGTTGGCGCTAGTACGAGTGGTAGCGGTATTCGAACTGTTGTTTCTACATCGGCAGGTTTAGTCACAACAGCTTCAACTGCAGGTATTGCAGAACGAACTATTGTATCGACATCGACGAGTTTAGTGACGTCAGCATCCGTGACAGGTGTAGGTGAAAGAACTATAACATCTATATCCGGATTTGGTGATCTTGTTGCTGGTAATTCTACCGTCGGTACTGGTGAACGAGAAGTTGTCGGAACTGATTCGCTCGTAGCTGTTGGTGCTAGCACAAACGGCAGCGGTATTAGAACAGTCGTATCAACATCAACTGGATTAGTAACTTCAGCTTCGACTAGCGGTATTGCTGAGCGAACAATAGTATCGACATCAACAAATCTAACTACTTCGGCAACTACTACTGGTATTGCCGAAAGAATTATACCTGGTAGTGGCGATACTACTACAACTATACCGAGTGTCAGCGGTGTAGGTATAAGACGAATTACATCGATTACAGGATTTGGTGATCTCGTAGCGGATGATGCAGTAGTTGGTGATGGTACACGTAGAATTCCTGCTGTATCTGCAAATCTTATTACAGCTGCATCGACTTCTGGTTCTGGTATTCGAACTGTTGTATCTGAATCTACATCACTTGTATCGACAGTTTCATCTGTATCTAGTTTCCCTGAACGTATCATTACAAGTACATTTACTGATTTACCACAATCAGTTCCTGGCTCAATTAGTGGTATTGCTGAACGTGAACTCGTAGTATTTGATGGTCTCGTCGCATATGGTTCTTCAACTGCAGGTTCTGGCATACGAACAGTAGAACTCACTACTGGTATA
>Ga0181574_10001211_pt1 | contig 24097 bp, 22 predicted proteins | sample 101ome_24_FD_145600 | JGI IMG/M metagenome (GOLD analysis project Ga0181574, IMG submission 145600) | Coastal salt marsh microbial communities from the Groves Creek Marsh, Skidaway Island, Georgia - 101410AT metaG (spades assembly) | ecosystem: Environmental > Aquatic > Marine > Intertidal zone... | reverse complement strand
GGGATTGGGTTTGCTTGATGGGGTCTCGATCGCGCCACGCAGCTTCCTCTGCTTTGTCGCGGTAACCGAAGGCGCTTCCGGGGAACGGTCCGTTCTGATGGAAGTAGCGGTACACATCCGCCTCGACGAGCGTGGGGCCGTTGCCCGAGCGCATGTGCTCGACGGCCTTGTGCATCGTCAGGTACACCGCGAGCGGGTCCATGCCGTCGACCTGCCAGCTCGCGATCTTGAAGCCGGGGCCTCGTCCGGACAACCGTGGCTCACCGGTGGCCTCCTCGACCGTGGTGGACACGCCGTACTGGTTGTTCTCGACGAAGAAGCACACGGGCAATTTCCACGCAGCCGCCAGGTTCAACGACTCCAGGACCGATCCGATGTTCATGGCCCCATCGCCGAAGTAGGAGACCGCGACCGCCTGACTCCCCGAATGCTTGTTCGCCCAGGCGAACCCCGTCGCGAACGGAACAGCGCCACCGACGATGGCGTTCGTGCCGAGTGCACCGGCCTCCTTCCACTGCAGGTGCATCGACCCTCCGCGGCCTGCGCAGTAGCCCTGCGCCAGGCCGCAAATCTCCGCTAGCGCCCGCTGCACCACCGTCGACACGTCATCGGAGAAATCAGCCCGGGGATCGAGGCCATCAGGTGAGATGAAGCCGAGTGCCTTGGACAGAAATTGGTGATGACCCCGGTGGGAACCGTTTATCTGATCCGATGGAGCTAACGCCAGCACCGAGCCTGCGGCACCGCCCTCTTGACCAATGCTGGAGTGCAACGGTCCGTTCACCAGTTTCTCGCCGGCGAACTCGAGAGCGGTCTCTTCGAACGCACGAATGATGTGCATGTGGGTGAGCATGGTGGTCAACAGAGCGGGATCAGCGGTATCCCAATCCTTCGTCGACACCTGCACCTGCGACCACGGCGCATCCATCGATAATTGACGCGTCTTCGGCATTACCTACTCATCTCTTCGTTCACTCTCGCTCAGCGAAAGCTGCGTTGATTGGGTCGTTGCGCGTTCGTCGTTCGACTAGTCGGTCGCGACGGCGGCTTGGGCGGCCATCGCGAACGACACGGCGCCGGGGTCAGGGGAACCGACCGAGCGCTCACCGAGAACCCGCGCCCTGCCCATGCGGGGCACGAGGGCTTCGGTGCCTGCGGCGGCTTCTTCCGATGCCGCCGCTGCGGTTTGCCACGCCTGCGAAACATCGCCGCTAGACGCAACGGCCGTCGCGAAGGCTTCCGTGAAGGGAACCAGCGCATCCACGATCGTCTTGTCACCCACGTTGGCTTTGCCCAAGTTGATGACCGAGTCCACGAACGCCTGAACCGCAGCAACAGCGGCGGCGTTGTCGACGTCACGATCGTCGCCGAGCGAGTTGCCCGCGGCCGTCAGGGCTGCGCCCCACAGCGCACCCGATGCACCACCGGAGTGCTCGGTCCATCGCGCTCCCGCACCCGCCAAAGTCGTCTGCGCTCCCGCTCCTTCGGCGACCAACTCACGGCCGGCTTGCGCCGCAGCCGTGGAGCCGCGGGCCATTCCGGCCCCGTGGTCTCCGTCACCGGCGACGGCATCCAAGTCTCCGAGCATCGACTCGTTTGCGCTCAGGACATCGCGTACCCGTTCGAGCGCATCGGCGATGAGCGCGGCGGCGGCTCGCGAGGACGCGCTGCCCTCCTGCTGGACGGTGAGCGGCTCGGGTTCGGTGTTGAAGGTGACGCTGGCGTCCAAAGGCGGGTCCTGCAGCGCGGGGCGTGAATACGCGGCGCTGTCACACGGAGCGAACCACAACGTCTCGAGATCGTCGTCCAACCACATCAAGGTCAGCGACAGTCCGCCCATGTCCAGGGATGTCATGAACTCCCCCACCTGACCATCGACGACGTCGAGTCCGGCGTCGCGGAGTTTGCTAGTGACCGAAGTGAAGGTGACGAAGAGTTCCTCGTATTTCGCCGATCCCAGGCCATTGAGCATCGCGACCACGCGCTTCCCGGCGCCTTGCGGAACCTCGTCCATCAATGTGTCGACGAGTAGTTGGGCGACATCGTCAGCGGTTCCGAGGTCGGTTTCGTAGATTCCCGGCTCTCCGTGGACGCCGAGGCCGACGGCCATCTTGCCTTCGGTCACCTCGAACAGCGGCTCATCGGCCCCGGGCAGCGTGCACCCGGAGAACGCGATGCCGCAGGTCCGGGTCCGGTCGTTGGCCAGTTGGCAAACAGCCGTGACTTGATCGAGAGTCATGCCGGCTTCCGCGGCGGCGGACGTCACCTTCAATACGGCCAGTCCGCCGGCGATGCCGCGACGCTTGTCTGTTTCTTCCACCGGCGCGGAGGCGACATCGTCGGTGACCGCAGCGCTTCTGACGTCGAAGCCATCGGCTTTCAGGAGCTCTCCGGCCATGCCGAACTGCAGCATGTCGCCGGCATAGTTCAGGTACGCCAGGAGAATTCCGCCACCGTGATCGGCAGCCTTGGCAACGCTGTGGACCTGGGACGCCGCCGGTGATGCGAAGACCTTCCCGGTGACGGCCCCATCGACGAGTCCGGGCCCCACCCAGCCCATGAAGCCGGGATAGTGCCCGAGACCGCCTCCGGTCACGATCGCGACCTTTCCCGGTTTGGTCTCGGTGGATCGAACGACGCCGCCGTAGACGGGTCGGACGTAGCGGGTGTTGGCTTGAATGAAGCCATCGACGAGCTCAGCGGAGAACTCGACGGGATCGTTCACCAAACGGGTCATGTCACTACCTCACTTCGCGTGCACTGTTGTTATGGGCGGGGTGTTGTCAAAATCTGGGTGAGAACATCGAGCGTGACCTCGTGATCGAGGTGGACGTCATGGGGATTAGCAAGGACCGACGCCGCCGGCTCGGGGGAATCACCGAGGGACGAGACCACCAGGGATGCGCCCGTGAAGTCTTCCTCGCTCGTGAAGCTGCTGACCGTTACCACCGTTCGCAACTGCGCGGCGACGGCCGCACGTAGACCGTTCGCACTGTCTTCCACGACGACTGCGTCATCGACGGGGACAGCGAGTTCTTGCAGAGCGAGTAGGTAGATGTCCGGTGCGGGCTTCTTCTTGGCCACGATGTCGCCGGCAAAGACCGAGAAGTGAGCTGCCATGTCCTCACCGACAGCATGCTCGAGTACTGCGCGCACGGAGTCTTCGTGCGACGTGGAGGCAACGGCGAGTGTCCATCCCGCTTGGTGAGCCGCGGTGACAATTCGGGCGATGCCTGGTCGGCCTGGCATGACACCGTCAGCGACCAGATCGGTGTAGACGCCGGTCTTGTACGCATGCCAGGAAGCGACGGTGCCCGACAGTCCCTCTGGATCGGTAGGCAGGTGAGCGGCGCCGATGAACTCGGGTGTCAACAGGCTCTTCAGCCGCTCTTTCCCACCGCCGATGGTCAGTTTCTGCGCGTACTCCTCTTCGCTCCAACACACGGGAAGATCGAAGTGCTTGAAGGTCGCATTGAAAGCGGGCAGATGCCCATCTCGCTCGGTGTCGGCGAGAACACCGTCGCAGTCGAAGATCAACGCCGGCATGGTCTAGGCCGCTTTCCCAGCGCTGCCGAACTGCTCGGCGAGATCGACAACCATGGCGACGACGGCCGCGCGGGTATCCCTGAACAAGGACGGCGGATCCCACTTGTTCTTCTTCTCTGTCTCCACCAAGTACGCCAACGTGGACTTCATGTAGAGCTCTTTGAGTGCAGTGGAGATATTCACCTTCGCGCACCCTCGAGCAATCAGTTCGGAGAACTGCTCGTCGGTCAGCCCGCTGCCGCCGTGGAGCGCGATCGGAATGGGCCGGCGGGCCACGATGTCAGATACGCGATCGAAGTCGATGACCGGCGTCGTCTTGTAGGAGCCGTGTGCGTTGCCGATGGACGGGGCGAAGACGTCGACCCCGGTTTCCTCAATGAAGGTCAGCGAAGTTTCGAGGGACTCGCGCTGCGCCTCGTCGTCGGAGCCGTGATCATCTTCAACACCGGTGATGGCCTCGATCTCCCCCTCGACGGCTGCACCTACAGCGTGCGCTTCCTTGACGACCTCGATTGTCTGTCTCTGGTTCTCGGCTACCGGCATTTCCGATGCGTCAAACAGCACCGAATTCCACCCGTGCTCCAAGCATTCTGTGATGACGTCTCGGTGCGGGCAGTGGTCCAGGTGAAGGGTGACCGGAACCTCAATACCGGCGGTCATCGACCGCCACATGCTGGCGAGCACCTCTACCCCGATACTGCGGACGGTCTTGACCGAGGTCTGCACGATCATCGGCGAGCGGGCTTCGACCGCTCCGGCGAGGACTCCTTCGAGGGTGAGGTCGTTGAAGACATTGATGGCGGGGACGCCGTAGCGCTGCTCGAATGCTGGTGCGGTGATCTGATCGAGCGACACAACGCCCATGGGGGCCTCCTCCTCTACCGCCACCCACAGGGGGCTCGGTGCCATCAACAATTTTGACAATTTTTACTGCATTTCTATTCATACGTCAATCTTTATGCATATATTTACCCCCGGGGGAAACAGGACAGCTGACATCCCCGGACGCAGGGTCCGGGGAACGGAAAGGACATTCGATGGCCGACAGTGAGAATTCGACTGACGTGCAGTTCGGCGGGCATTCGCTCGTTTGGGCCGGCGATTGGTCACCCGAGAGTGCGCGCTTCGCAGCGAGCAGCGCTAGTCGCGCAGGCTACAACTTCATCGAGATTCTGGTCGCCGAGCCGGAGAAGGTTGATCCGGTGATGACCAAGGATCTCCTCGAGGAGTTCAATTTGACCGCCACCGGGTGTCTGGTCTTCAACGGTGATACCGATATCTCCAGCACGGACACCTCAAAGGTGGACGCAGGTCTGGATCGTGGACGCCGCGCTATTGACGTGGTCGCTGCCTGGGGCGGAACGATCATCGACGGCCCCATCACCGCCAGCCTTCAACCCTTCGAGCAGCCGGCATCCAAGGAAAACCGGCAGAACTCCGTCAATGCCCTGCGGGACATGGCCGATTACGCAGCCGACAAAGGCGTCAGCCTCAACATGGAGATCGTGAACCGCTACGAGTCGAACCTGATGAATACGGCGAAAGAGGGAATGGTCTACCTCGAGGAGGTGGACCGCCCCAACGTCTTTATCCACCTCGACACGTACCACATGAACATCGAGGAAGACGGGATGGTCGAGGGCGTACTCGCTGCCGGTGATCGCCTCGGCTACGTCCACGTAGGAGAGAGCCATCGCGGCTATCTAGGAACGGGCAACGTCGACTTCGATGCGTTCTTCGGGGCCCTGAAGCAGATCAACTACACCGGACCCATCGCGTTCGAGTCGTTCTCCTCCGCCGTGGTGGATCCCGCGCTGTCGGATGCCCTGCGCATCTGGCGGAACCTGTGGACCGACTCCGATGATCTCGCGACCAAGGCGCTTGCCTTTATGAAAGAGCGCTACTGAAAGGCCTGCAAAGACCCGTGCGGGCTCCATAGACCCGTGGGAGCGGGGGGCGTTCTGATAGGAATGCCCCCCGCTCCGCTTATGTCGGGGAATACGTGGGGGAAACCGCGCCGTTGAGGTGCCCATAGAACCTCCACCTCGCCTGACCGGCGATGGCATGAGACAAATTCGCCCATATTGTCCCGCTCACAGCATTGTGCTGAATGCGAGCCGAGTGACACCCTCTTGAGGCGGGAGGGAGTACGTGATGGTCGAAGCAGCAACCACGTTCATGTTTCAGTCAATGGACCCCGGAATTCTGGGCGTCGTCGTGCTGGTGGGGATCCCGGTGGTTGCGATCACGCTCTTCGGTATCGCGGCGCAGTTCCCGATGGCGCGCCGCAGCACAACTGCCGATGCACCGTATGGCGCACCGGCAGTTGAACAGCGCTGATTTCAATTCACGCCGGTAGTAACCGGCGCAAAAAAACCAGCTCCTAGATGCCGAGGGCTTTGGCCTTGGCCGCCGCGAATTCCTCGTCGCTGAGAACGCCTTTGGCGTGCAGGTCCGCGAGTTCCTCGAGCTTGGCCGAGGTGTCGTCGGCTGGCGCCGCAGCGGCAGGCGCGGGTGCGGCCGCCGGCTGACTGGGTGTGTTGCGGTTATGGGCGCGGGTGGCCGCCCCGGACACTGCGGCGGCGGTTGCGGCCTTTCGAACGATTCCCATGATCTTCCTCCTCGTGTGGTTCTTCCTTTACATCCATGCCAGCCAGAGCCAGCAGGAAATCGCAGCTGTGACGAGAGTTACCAGCACCGCTGGTGTTCCCAGTCGCACGTAGTCCTTGAAACTGTAACCCCCGGGTCCCATCACCAGCAAGAAACTCTGGTTGGAGAACGGGTTGATGAACGACAGGCACGCGGCCACCGCGAGGAGCGCCAGCAGCGGCTCGGGAGCCACCGAAAGGCTCGCGCTGACGGCCAGGATGATCGGCACCAGCATGCTGACGGCCGCTGCGGTGGTGACTACTGCCGCGAGGACCACAGCCACGACCGCCACCAGAACGACGAGGATCGCGACCGAGTCTCCGGACGTTCGCGTGACCCAGTCGGCGATCGCGTCGGTCAGCCCGCTGCTGGTGGCGATGGCCCCCAGCCCCACCGCTCCCGCGAGCACGCCGAGAAGGTTCCAGTTCAAGGCGCGGAAGGCGGCTCGCGGCGTGATGACGCGAAATAGCAGCATCGCCAATGCTCCGGCCGATGCCACCCACTCGGTCGGGAAGATGCCCAGCATCAACACGACCACCACGACGCCGAGAATCGCGACACCCTTGGCCGTCTTGGCGACCTGGGGGGCGCGGTTCCCCGCATCGGCCACCATCGCGACACCGTCCACGTTTTCCACCAAGGACTGCGAGTCGGCCGTGACGTAGAGCAACTCCCCTGCTTGTGCTGGTGTTTCGCTCAGCGCCTCCGTGGTGTTGCGGGCGCTGATGACGTCCATGTCGTCTCGGGCGTTCATTTCGCCGAGGTTGCCGGTCGCCTCTGCTCCTAGGGTGACTTCGTAGAGCCGTTGCTCCTTTTGGCCGAATCGGGGATTGCTCCACAGTTCGCCCACGCCGTCGGCGTTGGCTTGGAAGACAACCACGTCTCCGGCTTCTAGGCGTTCGTCGATCGCGATCTCTTCGGTTGCGCGCATGACCGTGACGGCCGTGAAGTCCCTGGTTGATGCGAGTCCTTGGCTAGCGAGCGTCTTGTTCACCAGAAGGGCTCGCGGCGCGACGGGCAGCTCCACACGCCACTGCAGCGCGCGCACTTCGATGGGCGGGCCTTCGGGAATCAACCGGCGCACCACCAAGATCACCAGCACGATCCCGACAATGAAGGTCGGGATCGCGACCGGGGTGAAGGCGAAGAAGTTCAGCTCCACTCCCCCGAGGTCGGCCAGCGACGCAATCAGGAGATTGGAGCTCGTGCCGATGATCGTGATCGTGCCGCCGAGAGCCGCGGCGAACGCGATCGGCATGAGGACACGTCGAGCGGGAATGCCCCTGGTTTGCTCGAGTTCTTGAGCCGCCGGAATCGTCATGGCGATGATCGGGGTGTTGTTCATCAGCGATGACGCGAAGCCCACGGGGAACAGCAGTCGGATCAGCGACTGTTGAAGGTTGGACGCGCTTCCCAGGATCTTGCGCGTCGCCCGAGAAACGATCCCGGTGTGCACAACGCCTGCTGCTACGACGAGCATCGCGGCCACGGTGACCACACCCGTGCTGGACAGGCCGCTGAGCAACTCACTGCTCGGAGCAACGCCCAGCAAGCCCGCCAGGGTGAGTGTCGCCGCGAAGGCGAGAACCGGCGGCACGCGCCCGGAGGCCAGGGCAATCAGGCAGCCGAGGATCAGCAGGCTGGCGACAAGCACAGGTAAGGGGCCCTACGGTCGACGGTCGATTAGTCGAGGGCTTCGGACGCCGGAATGCGCGCGTTGAACAGCAACACTCCACCGGCTCCGGCGAGCGCCGACACGAGGTTCTTCGCCCACAGGTGTTCGAAGACGAGCACCGCAGCGGAGTTGCCGGGCTCGAGCATGTCCGCGACATCTTGGAAGTCGTCGTTGTCGACGTAATCGCCGTCAGGAACAACGGTCAGTTCTGCCCATCCGCCTTCTTCCATGTCGGCGGCCTCGAGGGTGACGACATCGCCGTCGACGGTCTTGCCGACGAACTCCAAGTCCAGAATCGCTATTTGACCGCTGTCGACCAGATTCGCGAGTTCGGGGAGGATCTCGCCGCTGAACTGATTCCCGGGAAAGCCCAGAACTAATACCTCGATGGGACCGGTTGACATGTGTGCTCCTTTGTTTTCGGTGATGTGACTACTGACATTCGCTTGCTTGACCGAACGCATCGTCCAGGTCGTCTTTGCGCTGACCGAGGAGATCACCGAGGCCGGCGAGTAACTCCCGGGTGAGCGCCAACGTGGTTCCTCCGGTGATCGCAGCTTGGGCTGCTTCGAGCCCCTTGTCGACGTTGGAATCAGCCGCCATCGCTGCCTCGATATGCACCACGGTTTCGTCCTTGGCGGCGATGATCGCGGTGATGTCCGTACCGAAGTTGACAACGTTCGAGGCACTGTCCTTGTAATCGATAGGGGCTTGGCCAACGGTGAAGGCGAGTTCCTCGACGGCGCCGTTGACGTCGGCCATCTGGGCTTGCAATTGGGTGATGTACTGGTCGAAGACTTGATCATCGGCGGTTGGCTCGTAGGAGAGGTCGTCTCCGACGGCATCGACGGTGGCCATCAGGTCATCGAACGCCGTGCATACGCTTCCGGCCCAGATAACTTCTTCCGGGATGGTGGGCTCCGGCTCGGGTTCGGCCACTTCTTCTTCGCTGCTGCACGCGGCCAGGCTCAGGCTGAGGGCGACAGCAGCGAACAGGGCACCCACGGGCGCCAAGCGGCGTAGAACCTCCACGAAGCGACTCCTTGTGACAGATGGGCGTGGGGTGGGACCCCCACAACTAAGCACATCACCCCTAGGGCGCGCACGGGAAGAAACAAATGGGCCCTGTTTGTCTCATGTCCTTGGGTTTGACCGAACTAGCCCGCACAATAAATACATGTCAAAAAGCCATTGGGGCCGTCGAACGGTCGCCGCCGTCGCAGCGGGATTCTTGATTTTCGGCGTCGCCGCGTGTTCAAGCGACGGAGATTCGACCACTGCCGAGGTGTCCGAAATGTCCAAAGACGAGCTCTTGGAGTTCCTCGTGTCCGAGGGCACGACCCAGGAAGAGGCGGTGCGCATCATCGAGGACTTGGGGTACGAGTGGCGGGTGGCCTCCATCGACGGGGTCCCGCAGCCGACCACGAGGGACTACCGAGAAGACCGCGTCACGATGGATATCGACGACGGCGTCGTCGTCGGCGCGCGCTGGGAATAGCCGGCCCACGCTGCCCGCTCCATCGACCCGCGAGCGCTGTCGACTCACCAGCACTATCTACCTGCCAGCGCTATCCACGCTTCCCCTTTATCCCCCACGTCTCACCGTCAGGTGAGACCGGCGAGACCACCCAGGAGCAGTTTCACGCCGAAGATCACCAGCACCACGATGGTGATGGCATCACTGTTGGACTTCATCCACTCGCCGAGGTTGGCGAGTAGTTCATCGGCTTTGGAGCGCATCAAAACGTAGATGCCCATGGGCACGAGCACGGTCACACTCGCGACAACGACGTAGGCGATACCGGTGATCCACAGTTCACTCGATGAAAGGTCAGCCGCTCCCAAGGTCGCGGCGGCTCCCAGAGTCAGCATCAGGTTCTTCGGGTTGATGCCGCCGAGGAGGAACCCCAAGACCGCGGCCTTGCCGGGTGCACTGTCCTGGAGACCGGACATCCACTTCGGCGGCGTGGGCTCCTGGCCGCTGGGCACACGTTGACGCCACTTGCGGACCGCAGCGATGAGTAGCAGAGCACCGAGAAGGGTCCTCAACCATTGCGTCCACCGTGCCGGATCATCCGAAACGGCCAGGCCGAACGCGACCCCCACAGCGCACACAACACCGACACCGAGGACCCACCCCAGGGTGAAGGAGAGCCCTGACGGCAGGGCTCTACTGCCCTGCAAGATGAGAACAAGAGCGATGACGGCGACCGCGCTCGCGGCGACACCGATGGCGAACGGCAGAGTTTCGCTCAACGTGGATAACACTGATCCCTCTTCCTGAGCCGGCGAGACTCTTTCTTGGCGCTTGTCTCCCCACATCATTCACACACGAGGGCCGTGTGGCCGGCACATTGAGCGAGATGGGACAAATTGGTACCCTCTGTTCCACCAAACCTTGGGGAATCCACCGTGAAAGTCCTTCTCGCGCTCGAGAGGCTCCTAGAGTCCTATCCCATCGAGCAGATCACCTCCGGCCGGCTCGCTCGGGAAGCAGGTATTTCTCGTTCTACCTTCTACCGCCAGTACGCCAGCGTGGATGACGTCCTGGTCCAACTGTTCGAACACGTCATCACCGAGATGACCGTCGCCAGCGACGGCTGGATCTCGGGCACGAACATCCACTTGGAGCCGCAACTGCGGGGCCTTCATCAGGTCTATCTCAACCACGGACCATTGCTGCGGGCCGTTGCCGATGCTGAAGTTGGCGAGCTCAAGGCGACATCCGAGGCCTACACGTCCATGATGGCCATGTGGGATGAGGCCGTGACGGTGAGAATCCAAGAGACCTACCCCTGGGTGAAGCAGCCGACACTCGTCGCCCATGCGCTGAACGCAGCAGATGAGCGGCTGATGTATTACGACTACGGCAAAGGACCCGACTCGATCTCCGAGGAGCTCTTCGAGGACACGTTCCAGGTCATGTATCGAATGTGGTGCAGCGCCCTCGGCATTCAGCCAGGTTCAGAGGAACGGGTAATCTAACCGGGCGATGTCCCTTCTTTCCGCTCTCGAAGACCTCCTACTGTCGACCCCTATCGACAAAGTGACCGTGGGGCGGCTGTGCCGACAACAAGGTGTTTCTCGGTCCACGTTCTACCGTCAATTCGACAGTCTGGACGACGCCCTCGACCAGCTCTTCCAATCGGTGGTCACCGAAATGGTCGCCGCTGGCGACTCGTGGCTCTCGGGCACCAACCTGCGCGTGGAGCCGCACCTGCGGGCCGTCTATCGGGCCTACCTGAACCACGGTCCCTTGATGCGGGCGGTCGCCGACGCCGAAATGGGTGAGCTGAAGGCCACCTCGCAGCACTATCGAGAAATGATGGCTATGTGGGACGAGGCGGTTGCCCGCCGGCTCTCTGATTCCTACCCCTGGGTCGACAAGCCTGACATGGTCGCGCACGCGTTGAACGCCGCCGGTGAGCGCATCATGTATTACGACTTCGGGGGCGGGCCAACGCAGGTGACCGATGAGGACTTCAACGCTACGGTGCAGATCATGTACTCGATGTGGTGCAGCGCCCTGGGCATAGAGCAGGGATCCGAGAAGCCGATCGCGCAAGGGTGAGAGCGAGTTCGTGTCCGACAAAACCACTGAACCCGTGGAGAGCAGCAGTTCATCTCTTCCAGTGACCTTGCCCTCATCATCGGCGGACTGGCGTGAACTCGTCGCCGTCATTCTCATTTCCGTGACCACCATCCTCACCGCGTGGACCGCCTTCCAGGCGAGCAAGTGGGGTGGTGCCATGTCGATTAACTTCAGTCAGGCATCCGCCGCGCGCATCGACGCCGCACGGTTCGAAAGCGACGCGAATCGACAGGCATCCGTCCAGGTAGCGCTGTTCACCCAATGGCTCAACGCCCAGACGAGCGACAACGACGACTTAGCCGTCTTCCTCCGCGACTCATTCCCGGAGCCTTTGGCGACTGCCACGTCCGACTGGCTCGACCAGCGAGCAGCGGATGCCCAAGCCGCCCCACAGACGCCGTTCGACATGCCCAGTTACGTGCTCGACAACGCTGTGAGAGCCGAGGAAAAGCAGGCACAAGCGGAGCAGCTATCCGCCCAGGCTTTAACAAGTAACCGCAATAGCGACAACTACACGGTCCTGACGATCTTGTTCGCCACCGTGTTGTTCTTCGCCGCAGTGTCTAACCGCGTGAAGAAGTCGCTGAGTTCGTGGACGCTCATCGGCGTCGCACTCGTCGTGTTCGTCGGCTCGGCGACCGTCTTGGCGTCGCTACCGAAACTGTTCTAGCGACGTTAGAACGGCTTGGCGCCGCCCGCCCCGTCGGATGGACGGCCCGCGGAACCTGTCTTCTTGTACCGGCGCCACGGCCCGGGCAGCACCCAGATGAACATACTCAGCACCCACACCACGAGCGTGCCCCACAGCCAGCCCCAACCACTGATGGAGATGCCGTCGGTGAACAGCGCGGTCACTGCTAACGCCAGGAACGTCGACGCCAGTCCCGTCAGTGGCACCAGCGACCCCGCGTGACGCAGCAGCGTGCGGAACATCAGCCATGTGAACAAGGCGGAGAGGATGGCGAACACAACCAAACTCACCAGGAAGCCCGTCACGCCATTGATACTGAAGTCACTGACGATCAGCGAAGCGAGAAGAAGGCCCAGTGCGTTACCGCCTAGGCCAAGAAGCCAACCCATAAACCATTTACCCATGCCCCGACCCTAGAAGGTTCGACGGTGCGCGTCCACGACATTGCTCGGAAAGCCACGCCGACAACAAGAACCGCCCCTGGGGCGGATGCTGGACCGCCATCGCCCTGCTGGTCGCCGGCACCGCCTAGAAAGGCCGAAGCGGCCGTCGCGCCTTGGGGTGTACGACGACCGCTCCGGGTCTAGCGCCCGGCACGCTCCCCTGCGGGGTGCCGGGCAGTCTGGGTTACTTCACTCGGAAATTGTAGAACTCCGTAAACGACTTGTACTTGCGCTTCACCTTCGGGGCTTTCGCCCTAACGGTGCAGGTGCCCTTCTTCTTGCCCTTCACGGAGACCTTCCCCGATGAGGACATCTTCACCGCGCACACGTCCTTGCCCGAGGTGACGCTCCAGTTGATCTTCTTGCCCTTGAGCTTGTAGTCCTCATCGGTCTTGGTCTGGGTCTTCTTCGCGACGGTGACCATCGACCCCTTCTTGATGGTCTTCTTCGCCTTGTCGGCCGCCAGAGTCGCGGTCTGCGTGCCCATGCTCAAGGCGACGTCGTAGGTGTAGCTGACCGGCGCGTACGCGCCCCCACCGGGAGTGGTCACCGTGAACGAGCACCGCTTGGGTGCGATCGCGGTTCCGAGCATCCGGATCTGCGGCGGGATCGACCGCGTCGACAACACCTGACACGGCCCATCCACCGGCGTCGTGATCCGCGGCGCGTCACCGGTCATAGTCGTGAACTCCACTGGCGAGTACCCATACCCGAGCACGTTCCCGGTCTCCACCGGCAGCCACGCGTCACCACCAACGGTCAACGAGAAGTTGTCCGCGAACGGAGCCGGGTTCACCACCGCCGCGCGAGCCGTCGTGTCCTGCGCACCGCTGCCCTTTTCGGTCACCCGCGCATACACGATCGCGTCGCCGTAATCCTCTGGCACGAGATCCAGCGAGGCGCGCGCCACCGTGACCGTTTGACCGTCCACCCTTACTTGCTCCTTCTCCACGGGGGCCGAGCCGAGAATCCGGACGGACTGTTGCCCGGTCAGGTCGATTTCCTGAACGGCGAATTCCACGTAACCATCGGTCGAGGCCGGATAGACCTCAGCCTCTAGCTCCGTCGGCACTCCCTTGAAGGCCTCGGATGGAACCGCCAGAGCGATGCGAAGGTTCCCAGCTCCGCCACCAGGGCCAGAGCCTGAGCCATCACCGGCACCCGACCCGCTCTCAGATCCAGGCTTGCCCCCACCGTCCGGAAGAATCGGGAAGACATCGCCATCAAGGACTGGCAAGTCGTTACCCACCTCAGGTCCCGGCAAGTCGTTACCCACCTCAGGTCCCGGCAACGGCCAGCCCATGGGCGGATTCGGCAATCCCGGTGGAAGTTGCAAGTCGGGGCACAACTTCGAGAAGTTCTCCTGGTCATTGAGGTTCATGATCGCCACTTCAACCATGATCTCGGGGTCGGGCCCGACGACGATCTGCCCAGCTCCCTCCGCGTAGTCACCATCGGGAACCGGGAACGTGACCGGTACTTGCTCGCCATACAACTGCTCGAGCAGCGCGTCACGCTCGGCATCGGTCACACCGATCGGCATCGGGAGGGCCAACGTCCAATTGTGTGGTTTGCCAACAGTGAGCAAATCACGGTGTTCCTTCCCAAGGCTTTACGAGCCGACCACGTATGCATCCCTATCAATATAAACATGCGTGGCCCCGATCAACCGAGCAAATGGGGCTTTGTGCGACAAAAACCGGTGTTTTGTTCAATGAATCCCTCCAGGGATCCACCAGCAAGCTCACGCTCCAGCGACTCGGGTTGCCCTACTCGAGAGCGATGGTGCAGATCCATGGGTGGGGTTGGGTTAATTCGGTTCCGGTCTTGGGGGTCCAGCGTCTCTCCGGACGATCTCTACCTCTACACGTACTCGTGCTTGCGCAGGAAGCGAATCGCGAAGACGCCGTAGATCGGGGGTAGGTAGAAGGTGACGAGGCGGAACGTGGTCGCCGTGGTCAAGGCGACGTCGGCGGGGACTCCGATCGCTTGCAAGCACAGGGTGTAGCCGGCTTCGGCGACGCCGACGCCGCCAGGGATCGGCATCAGGCCGGCGAACAGGCTGACCAGAGTGTTGATGAGAATGAGTTGCGACAGGCTCGCGTCATACCCGAAGCCCTTGAGGCAGATGCCCAGGACGATTGCTTGCATGACCTGCGCTCCGGCGTTGCCTCCCAGCAGCATCAGGATTTTCCGAGGCTGGCGGACAACGCTGAAGGATTCGCGGACGTTGTTGAAGGAATCCCGGATCATCTCCCTGACCTTGGGGAGTATCGAGCGAACGAAGGTGCGTACTCGGCGGATGATCAACGCCACGAGTATCAGGAGCAAGACCAGTACCAGAACGACTTCAACGATCGTGACCAAGCCGGAGAAGTCTCGACCGGTGCTTTCGGTGAAGATCGACGCCAGGCTGACGGTGAAACCCGAGAGGCCAAGAATCCAGATGGTCAACAACAACAGCACCTGAACGATGAACCCGCTGAAGCCGTCAATGACGCCGACCGACACAGCCTGAACAGGCGGGAAGCCGAAACCTTGGAAGAAGCGAATGTTCATCGCCATCCGCGCCGCCGTTGCCGGCATCGTGACCGCGATGAACTGGATCGCGTACTGCAACATCAGAGCAGGGAAGTACTTCACCGGACGACTCGCCGCGCCCAGTGTGGAAAAAGCGAAGAAGACCTGCACCACCGGTGCCAAAAGGAATGCGAACAGAATTACCTGGGAGTCAGCGTCCCGAATGCTGCGAAGGATCTCCACGAAATCCACACCGGTGAGCAGGCCGTAGAGCGAAACGCTGATGATCGCGATGACCGCCATGGTGATGACGGATCGCAAGTCCACCAACCGAATTCGCGCCAGCTGGACATCTTCACCGCCAGTGGCATCGACTACCCGCAACCGGAGCTCTTTGGCGTCGACGTTCTTGGCTGCGCTGGAGGAACTACTGATGGCCGCCTTCTGCAAGTAGGGAATCAGTTCGCGCAACTCGTCGTTGGTCAGGACTTCCTGCGCAATCGATACCGACTCATCAACCGACAACCCCATCGCGGTCAACGCGAGGACATTGACCTTGTCCAAGAGTCGACCGGTGGTGGAGTCGGTGATGAATGCCGAGCGAAGGTCGTTGAAAGCGATATCGCCGTCGTGATCGACGGAGAAAGCCTGCAAAGAGATCTCCGAGTGGACCAGTCCGGCCCTGTGCAGCCCCAGCACAAGGCTCCACATCTCGCGGGCGAGGTCCGCGGTCATATCCCGGTCGGCGAGTGTTTCTCCGTAACCGTCGCTCACGACGAGAACGTCGGATCGCTCGGTTTCTAGAAGCCGTTGAATGGGGATGGCCGGCACGTCGTGTTGGCGGGCCACGGCTGTCATCAGCATCGCGTGTTCGGCTTGATCCAGGCGCGCGCGAACCAGTCGCGACTTGGTTTCACGGTTCTTGAAGTGAGACGTCACCCCGCCCCAGAGCTGTGAGTCAAGGGCGTCGTAGGCGAACACGTTCACCGAGACAGACGAGCCGTCGCCGAGACGGCCGCGCATGCGGTGAATTCCCGGGGCAACAACGTCTTCTTCCATCTCCTGAGCGTCAACCCCGGAGGACACGAGGAATTGGCGAACCTCGTCCGGAGTGGGGCCACCCGAGGGTGTTCCAAAGATCAAGTGGGTGACAGCACCCGCGCCAATAGCGATGAGGACCAGCGCCACGGATCGGGTCGGGAGGAAATCCGCCAGCGCTACAGAACCAAGGAGCGCGCCGCCAATCAGCACTCGGCCAACAATTCGTGCGGGACGGCTGAGGAACGGTGATGCCGCTGACACGACCGCTGAGCACACGGGAATGACGAGCGTGTAGGACCAGCTCGGCGTCCAGGCGCCTAGTGATCCGATCTGGAAGATCTCGATCATGTCGATCTGGCGGGCGAAGAAGATGGAGAAAACCCAACCGATGGCGACGGCGATCAGCAGTTGCAGGACGAGCACACGGTGGGATTTGCTCAACGCGCTGGCACCAACGATGACCAGGCTCCACACGATCAACGCGATGGACCCCATCAAGAGCGTAGAGTCGACGACATTCGCTAGTCCCTCGTTGACCGACAACCCGGTGAGAATGTCATCGGGTAACAGGAAGAAGATGAGAGTCAAGCCGACAGCGCAGGCCGCCAAGACCAGCAAGTCGGTCGGTCGTCTCGCGACGTTGGAGATCTGCGAGCTGGACCACAAGCGGAATTGCGACAACCGTGACCGGAAAGGATCGTCTAGGTCCACCTCACCGATGTCGGGTTCGTCGAATTCCTCAGCCATGGCCTAGGTCCCCGAGCATTGTCGTGCTGGCACGCGCACCGCCAGTTCCGCTGGCGCGATGGCTGACCAACATCACAGTCCTTGCACTCCTTGACACGGGGGTGAAGACAAAGGTAGCGAACGCCCGCTTGCTAGGGCGTTACCTCGATCTCACCCGGGCGCCATGTCTTGTCGAACCAGGCCTCTTCTGGGCCGTAGAGGCGCAAGATCGCGAACCAGCCCTTCTGCGGGCGGGTCTGAATCCAGTTCCCTTCGCCCTCCGCCGGCTGCTGCGGCCCGATGGTGAGCAGCACGCTGCCATCAGGCTCGGTCTGCAACCCCTCGCGCATGCTGTTGACGCTTGGGAACTTCTGGTCGGGGGTCTGCAGCATGGATCGTGTCTGCGGGTCGTAGATGACGAAAGACCAGAAGTTCTTGGCTGGGACATTGGCCGGGATTCTGAGGGTGTAGGTCTGGTTTCCGTCGAACCACTCACCGTTGGCGTCGCGCGCGATGATCGCGTACTGCGAGCCGACACCAGGAATCCGCCACACCATCGCCGGGGTGTTCACGGTGGCGACGTAGAAGAAGGCGAGGCGGGAGTCCATGTCGGTACCGCCGGCGCCATCGTCTACCAGGAAGCGGTAGTCCCATTCGGGGAAGAGGGTGAACCACTTGCTGTTCTCTTCGCCGTACAAATACGCGGCGGGGTTTCGTGGGGCGAAGGCAACCGCGCGTGCATACGCACTGCCTGTCGCGGCGGCCTCCTCAAACTTCTCACGCTGGGGACCCTCGAGCGAGAAGGGCTGCCCCTTGCGGATTCCCAGGGCGCTGGCGACACCGAGCACTTCGGGGTCGAATGCGTCGGCCGGCTCCTTGTTGATGGCTCGGTGGATTTCCTCGTAGAAGGACGCATGGTTGGAGTGGATGGTGTTGTGCACCAGGCCGGACCCGTTCACCCAGTTCATGGCCGGCGGGTTCGCCTTGTCCTTCAGCGCATAGGCGTGGATGCCGGTGCGGAAATTCGTGGACGCTGGTTCGGGATCGCCATTTACGAGTAAGCCTCGGCACGGCACCACGTTGGTGTAGGTCGGGGTGTGGGAGATGAAGTAGTTCTCACCGTCGACGTCTGCGACCTCGCCGTTGGCGACCTCCGTCAATGGTCCCTCGTAATTCGGGCCGAGGATCAAGTACTTCCCGCCTTCACCGCGGTCCGGGCCAGGGGCTCCCATGTCGGTGACGAACTTGAACGTGGCGTCGTTGATCGTGCTCGGACCACACCCCGGTGGCACCTCAATAACAACGGGACCGGACTTCTCGAGATCCAGCACGCAGAACGCATACACCGTGTCGGTGTTTCCCGTGAGATACAGGCTGTTGGAGTCCATGAGGTTGTCGAAGATCATCCAGTTCTGTTCGGGCTTTCCTCCCGAGAACTGCTGCGAGACACCCAAGCGAATTGCCTCCATGCTCGCGACCGGAACCATGTTGATGAACAGAGATACCGCGCGATGGAAATCAACCTCACCGAACGACGCGGCGACCGTCGCAGGCATGGGCATTCCATCGCGAAACTGCAAGCTGACGCCATCGACGGATGCGTCGTCATCCGTCAAAAGATCCGACGGAATCTTCGTGTTGTAGCCATCGCTCGACATGACATCTCCCTCCAAACGCTCACAGGGTGGTGTGCGCCTTCACACAGTGGCAGACACGGGCCGTCGTGGGTGTGCGGTGAGACAAAGTCACCACAAATGTTCCACCACCGTTCGCGAACTGCTGACTCACTGTTTCTCGTGATTCCCGCACGATGACCCGATTCCACAGCGAGACGTGAGAAAAAATCGAGCTATTTGTTCCACCCACCGATCGGCGCTCCTCGGTGACTACCCACCCTTGCCCGTCGGCGGCGGACACAGAGTCCGATTGCACGACGGCCCATTTGCGTGACACACGCGGGCGACCGTGCCATCGTGGGCGGCGATGAAGGTCCTTCCGAACGTCTCGCAGGTGGCAGAGAACACCCCCGAGCACCGTGATCGCATCGTCGATGCCGTCCGAGGCGTCAGCCTTGTCGTCGTCGTTTTCGGGCATCTGCTGCTCGCGGTCGTGTACTGGCCTCCGGACGATCCGCCGCGACTCGGCAGTTTGATGCTCGCCTACCCCTGGACTCAGGTGCTGACGTGGATCCTCCAGGTGATGCCGTTGTTCTTCGCGTTCGGCGGCGCCGCCAATGCGCGGGCATGGATACGCGCAAGGCAGACACACACGTCCTACTCCACGTGGATGTGGGGAAGGATTCAACGACTGCTTCGACCGGTCACCATCTACCTGCTGGTCGGGGCGGCAGCAGCGTGGATCACCGCTGTCATCTGGGGCGACATGGTCGCACCGCTGCTCGGCCAACTCGGCGTGCAACTGTGGTTCCTCGGCGTCTACATCGTCACCACCGCGCTGCTGCCGGGGATGCTGGCGTGGCATCAGCGATCTCCCGCCGGACCTTTCCTGGTGCTCGTCCCCGTCGTCGTTGTCATCAACCTGGGCACCACGATCGCCGGGTGGCCGCTCCCCGTGGGCATCATCAACGTGATCCTGGTGTGGTTACTGCTGCAGCAGTTGGGGTTCTTCTGGCGATCAAACCCGCAGGAGGTCCAGCCTCGGCGTTGGGCTGCGGTGGGAGGCGGCTGCCTGGCGCTGGCGGTGTTCTTGGTGGCGTGGGGGCCCTGGCCGGTCAGTTTGATCGGCATTCCCGGTGACGTCGTCACGTTCGATTCGCTGTCGATCTTTGGATCCACCATCGCGGTGCCTGGATTCGATGGGGAGTACTCCAACATGTTCCCGCCGAGCATCATCTTGCTGTTGCAGGGCGTAGCGCTGGTGTCGGCTATTTACGTCTTCCAGCGTCCGTTGAGCAGGTTGCTGCACCGATCACGCGTGTGGTGGACGGTCACCGGGATCAACATGACGGCGATGAGTTCTTATCTGTGGCACGTGCCGGCGATCATGTTCGCGTTCGTCCTGCTGCACGCGATCGGCCTCGATCCGCCAACGGAGATCGGCGAGGCCGGTTACCCCGTGCCCATCGCTGCGGGCCCCTACTTCGCCTGGTTCGCCCTCGCACTGGTCGTCTTCGTGGTGTTGCTAGCGGCGTTCGTGTCGGTGCTGTGGAGCACCGAGTACCGGCCGTTGCCGTGGTGGGACTCCCCCGTTCGCCTCAGTGTGTTCGGTGCCGGTGCGCTGCCGCGGAACATCATCGTTGCGGTGGGCGTCATCGTCTTGTGGCTGGCGTTCATGATTCTCGCCATCGTGGGCTTGCGGGGCTTCCCCACCGAAACTCGCTACTGGTCCGGGATCCCGGTCAATGCGCTGTGGGGAGTTGTCGGAGTGTTCGTCGGTTCAGCCGTTGTTCGACTGACGTCACGACCAGCTCAGGTGCCGGCCACTACCCGAGAGTCATCACCGCTTTGACCATCTGATGATCTGAGGCCTGGAAGTCGGGGTTGAACGCTCGGCCGTTGAGGTGCATCACCGTCTCGTAGCTGACCGGTGCTGCACCGAGACCCATCACGTAGTCGATGCGGGGCGCTTCACCCAGGGGGTTGCGCTTGGTGATCTTCTGCAGCCGCGGCGCGCTCGGGAAACCGGTGAGGCCGTAGGTGGCGCTGTGGTTAACCGTCGAGTAGCGGACGTTGGCTCGCTGGGGCGCGGAGAACGCATCGACCCAACCGGTGTCGGTCAACTGCCGCTGGGCACCTTGCGGTTGACGCTTGGCGAAGGAGTTCAGGTCCGCCATTAACACCGCCGGAGCACCGGGCAGGCCGGCGAGGTTGTTCATCGCCGCCACCCAGCCGGTCAATCCGCGGCCAACCGCCACGCGTGAGGCTTCTGCAACATCGTCTTTCGCCGAGTCGGTGTGCAGGGCGATCGCCAGGAACGGCGTTCCCCCGGATCGTGGCTGCAGGTAGGACCACATCACGGACCGGGAGGCTGATCGAGCGTCTTGCCCCGGCGCGATATCCCCGAGCTGCACGATTCCCGCGCTGGCGCCACCGGTCGGCAGTGTCGCTTGCTGGATAGTCGAGGATCGGTAGAACAAAGCGGAGGTGTTGTCGCACGGCGATGGGCCGGCGAGCTTGCCCGACGACGAGCGGGGGCGGCGGCACGCGTTCCCCGAGAGTGGGAACGAGACCTTCTCGTACCCGGCCGGAGCGATCAACTGCTCGACGTCATCCACCTGGCGCTTCGCCCACTGGGTCGAGTTGTTCGTGGCTTCTTGCAGGCCGATGACGTCTGCGTTGGAGGTGGCGATGACGCGGGCGACGCGCTCGCGGCGCAGGCTCCACGGCAACCCGGCCTCGTCTCCACAATTGACTTTGCAGATATTGAAGGACGCGAAGGTGAGGGTGGCCGGCTGCGCGGGAGATGCCGGCTCAACTGCCGGCTCGACTGCGGGTGCGACGGCTGCCGCGGGGGCGGCCGGGAGCACGACAGCAGCAGCGAGCACGCCAGCGACCGCGAGTCGCAGACCCCTCATGTGCACCCTCCCGATTGCAGGATCCGTCACTAGAGGGTTTCGGACCGCTTCGCCGGAGACGTCCATGAGCGCATAAAGGGACGGATGCAGCGAAAAGAGAGCGTCTCCCCAGAGTCGGTGACCCCAGGGAGACGCTCCTTGGCGTCTATTTGCTGCTTATTGGATCTTCATCGCGAGGCGGAACCGTTCCATCGGGTCGATCTCGTGATCGGCGCTGTCGTCGCCAACCGCCAACTCCACAAAGTGGATGTCGGCGCCGGTCAGGACACTGTCGCTGATGCTGTAGGAGCCCACCGGGGTACCAGCATCGCGGCCGATATTCGCGGTTTCCTCCGCCGACCAGATCATCGGATGGGTGATCTCCACGCGGCCTTTCGCCACCGGGGCCCCGTCGACGCTGAGGGTGACGTCTCCTCCTTTGCCGAGTCCACCACCGTCGTAGGCGAACTCGAACATGACCCGGTGCTCACCGACATCAATTCTTGTGTCGGCGCGCGTCTCGTACTGGTGGATGCCGAGGGTGTTGTAGACGTAGCACAGGTGCCCGTCATCGAGGTAGACCGACCAGCCACCGAACCGCCCACCCTGAGCCATGATGACTCCGGTCGCGTTCGACTCGCGCACATCGATCTTCGCCTCGAGAGACCAACTCTTGTTCTTGGTGTTGACGACGGAGTTCTCCGACAATCGCCCCATCCCAGCGAACAGCATCTGCCGATTCCCATGAATCAGCGTCGGCCTCCCCGCCAGTTCGGGGATGAGCCTTTCCGACGCACGGTCATCTAGTGGGATCACGTTGTACTTCGTCGCTTCGATCAAGAACAGCCGTTGCAACTCGGCCACCTTCTCTGGATTCTCGGACGAAATATCCCGAGCTTGCGTGAAATCACTGGACCCGTCGTACAACTCCCACTGGTCCTCATCGAACGGTGGCGGTTGACCAACGAGATCCCAGGGTGTCCTGTGCTTGGTGACGGCGCTCCACCCTTTGTAGTAGACGCCCCGGTTGCCGACCATCTCGAAGTACTGCAGGTCGTGTTCCTCGGGCGCCTGGCCATCGTTGAAGGAGTAGCACATGCTGGTTCCTTCATAGGGGCTTTGCATGACGCCGTTGACGAATTGTGGTTCCGGTATGCCCGCGGCCTCGAGCACCGTGGGGGCGATGTCGATCACGTGGGTGAACTGATCGCGTAATTCCCCTTTGGCGTTGATACCTGCGGGCCAGTGCACGATGGTTCCGTTTCGTGTCCCTCCCCAGTGGGAGGCCACCTGCTTGGTCCACTGGAATGGGGTGCACATCGCCCACGCCCATCCGACCGAGTAGTGGTTGTAGGAGTCCGGCGAACCGAAGTCGTCAATGACAGAGGCCAAGAACTCCGGCGTCTCCAACGACGCCATACCGTTGAAGTTGGCCATCTCGTTGAAGGAGCCGTTCATGGTGCCTTCGGCTGACGCGCCGTTGTCGCCGAGGATGTAGTAGATGAGCGTGTTGTCCAGGGCACCCATCTCCTCGATCGCGTCAATGACCCGGCCGATGTGGTAGTCAGTGTGCTCCAAGAACCCGGCGTAGACCTCCATCTGCCGGGCCAGGATCGGCTTCATCTCATCCGGCATGTCCTCCCACGCAGGGATCTCCTCGTGCCGAGCGGGAAGTTCGGAGTGTGCGGGGATCATGCCCTGGGCCTTTTGCCGCTCGAAGATCTCATCGCGCACCGCGTCCCACCCGGCGTCGAACGTGCCCTTGTACCTGTCCGCCCACTCCTTCGGCACGTGATGCGGTGCGTGGCATGCACCCGTAGAGAAGTACGTGAAGAACGGCTTGTCGGGCATCAGGGCCTTTTGCTGGTGGATCCACCCGATCGCCTTATCCGCAAGATCCTCGGTGAGGTGGTAACCCTCCTCGGCGGACTTAGGGGGATCGACGGGGCTGTTGCCTTCATACAGGGCGGGGTCGTACTGATTCGCCTCGCCCGCAATGAAGCCGTAGAAGTACTCGAAGCCGACTCCGCCCGCAGGCCACGCGTCGAAGGGCCCCATCGGCGATGCCAAGTACGGCGCCACCTCGTGGCACTTGCCGAACATGGATGTGGCGTACCCGTTGTACTTCAGCGTCAGAGGCAACGACGCCTTCGTGTTGGGAACCAGGGCGTTGTTACCCGGCGCCGCCGTTGCGAACTCGGTCACCATCCCGAATCCAACGGAGTGGTGGTTGCGACCGTGTAGGAGCGCCGCCCTCGTCGGAGCACACAGCGCCGTCGTGTGGAATCGGTTGTACGACAAGCCGTTCTTCGCAAGGCGGTCGGCTACCGGGGTGTTGATCAATCCACCGAAGGCAGTCGAGGCACCGAAGCCCACGTCGTCCAACAAGATCACCAGGACGTTCGGGGCTCCCTCGGGTGGCCGAAGTTGCTCGATGGGTGGATACGACGTATCCGGGTCCTTCGCGTCGAACGTCGTGAGTCCCGGCTTCGGTATGTCCGGAATGGGTAGCACCGTCCGGGGTGCGCTTGCAGGTGACAACGTCTTCATCCCTTCGACAGGTGCCTCGGTGTGGGTCTTAGCTGCTCTTGTCTTCTTTCGAGTGCTGCAGTTGTGCCTCGAGGTCGTGAATTTGCTTTTGCAGGTGCTCGTACTCGTGGCTGATGTATTCGCCGACATCGTCTCGCTTGTAGATGACGAC
>Ga0181574_10001208_pt1 | contig 24103 bp, 20 predicted proteins | sample 101ome_24_FD_145600 | JGI IMG/M metagenome (GOLD analysis project Ga0181574, IMG submission 145600) | Coastal salt marsh microbial communities from the Groves Creek Marsh, Skidaway Island, Georgia - 101410AT metaG (spades assembly) | ecosystem: Environmental > Aquatic > Marine > Intertidal zone... | reverse complement strand
ATTATCGTCCTTGGCGGGCTTTGCGAAATCGAGCCCGAGACCGGCGGCGAATGCCGCCGTGTCGCCATATACCGCCATGTCGCAAACCGGCGCGCTCGGGCGGTCAAGTTTTTGCCAGACGCCCAGCGTTTCCAGCATGGTTTTGGCCGCCGGGCTCAAGGCCAAAACGCTTTGCCAGTCCGCCATTTGGGGGTTTTTTGATATTTCGGGTGTTTCACGGTCAGCCGTCTCGGCCTGCGGCGCATCGGCCAGAATGACCGGCAGCTGTGCGGCGGCCAGCGCCAAGCCGGTCATGCGCGCCGTGCTGCCCGTGCCATAAACGATAATCGGTCGATCTTGAGCGTCGCTCATGAAATGCCTCTTGCTTCTGCGCGTGGCTGATGAGCGGCAAAGTGCCGTAAAAATGGCGGCGCGTCCAGTGTTGAGGCCGACAGCGCGGTTTTGCCGCCATGAAACCGCGATTATTGCTTAAAAATTAGCCAGCAGAAGAACCCATGCCCAAAATTATAGCAATTTTACCCTTGGCTCCCGCATAAGCTGCTGTGCCAGCGCCGCCGCCGCGTGCTTCATTTGGCACGTTTTTTGCATAAAATTAGGGATTTACCAAGGGGGTATCAATGGAAAACAGTGCAATAGGCGGTGACGTCTTTTTTATTCTTATGGGCGCCATTTTGGTGTTCGCCATGCATGCGGGCTTTGCTTTTTTGGAAGTGGGCACGGTGCGCAAGAAAAACCAAGTCAATGCAATGGTCAAAATCCTATCCGATTTCGGCATGTCGACTTTGGCTTATTTCTTCATCGGCTATTCGGTCGCTTATGGCATGGACTTTTTGTCTTCCGCCGCAACGATTAGCGGCGATGGCGGCGATGAAGCTTATGGCCCGCAAGGCCTGTCGCTGATCAAATTTTTCTTTCTGCTGACTTTTGCGGCGGCCATTCCGGCAATCATTTCCGGCGGCATTGCCGAGCGCGCCAAATTCGGCACCCAGCTTTTGGCCTCAGGTGTCATTGTGGCGCTGGTCTATCCGTTTTTTGAAGGGATGATTTGGAACGGCAATTACGGTTTCCAAGCATGGCTCGAAGCCAGCTTCGGGGCCAGCTTCCATGACTTTGCCGGCTCTGTCGTGGTGCATGGTGTCGGCGGCTGGATTGCTTTTTCCGCCGTCATTCTCTTGGGCGCGCGGCTCGGCCGTTATGGCCCGAAAGGGTCGGCCTTCCCCCCCAGCTCCATTCCGTGGCTGGCGCTTGGCAGCTGGCTTTTGTGCATTGGTTGGTTCGGCTTTAATGTGGTCAGTGCGCAATCGCTGGAAGGCGTGTCCGGCCTGGTTGCGGTCAATTCGCTAATGGCCATGGTCGGCGGTATTTTGGCCGCCTTATTTGTCGGCAAAAACGATCCGGGCTTTGTCCATAATGGCGCTTTGGCCGGTCTGGTGGCCGTTTGCGCCGGCTCCGATGTCATGCATCCGGGTGGCTCCTTGGTCACCGGTGCGATTGCCGGTGTGTTGTTCGTCAAAATGTTCGTCTATTGCCAGGAAAAATTGCAAATTGATGATGTCTTGGGGGTTTGGCCGCTGCACGGCTTGGCCGGCGCATGGGGCGGCATTGCCTGCGGTATTTTCGGCATGGAAGCCTTGGGCGGCCTCGGTGGCGTCAGCCTGATGTCGCAAATCATCGGCACGCTTGTCGGCTGCGGTTTCGCCGCCATTGCCGGTGCGATTGTTTATGGTGCCTTGAAGCAAAGCATAGGCATTCGGTTGAGCGAGGAAGAAGAGCGGCAAGGTGCTGATCTGTCTATCCACAAAATTGCCGCCAATCCGGAAACCGGCATCGGTTAATTTTCTCCTCAGCCACACCACGCGTCGCGCCGCTTTAGCCTTTGCTAAAAGCGGCGCGGCTGCGCTAGTCTGGCAGAGGCTGATTCGTGAACGACCCGAGCGGGCCTGTCGGTTGTGCTCGGGTTTTTCGTTTGGAGACCGACATGCAAAAAAGGGTTTTCGACACCCTGCCCGCTTCGCCTTTTGCGCGTTTACGCGCCTTATTGGATGATGTGACACCGTGCCTTGCACCGGTCTCTTTGGCTTTGGGCGAACCGCAACATGCGCCACCCGATTTCGTGTTGCAAGCGCTCAAGCAAAATCTCGATGATTATGGGCGCTACCCGCCGATTGGCGGCACGCCCGCTTGGCAGGCGGCAGTGCGCTCTTGGCTCAAGCGGCGCTTTCATATTGACAATGTTCTGGCCGAGGCGACGCAAATATTGCCGCTTAACGGCACGCGTGAAGGGTTGTTTCTGGCCGCGCAAATCGCGCCGCAAAAGGCGGATGGCCTTATGGCCATGCCCGATCCGTTTTATCAAATTTACGCCAGCGCCGCCGTGGCGGCGGGGGCGCAGCCGCATTATCTCGCAGCGACCCAAGAAAACGGTTTTGTGCCTGCGCTTGAGGATATAAGCGCCGATGTTTTGGCCCGCTTGCGCGCGCTTTATTTGTGCAATCCGGCCAATCCACAAGGGGTGGTGGCCGATAAGGCTTATCTCGAAAAGGCGCTTGAACTGGCGCAGCATTATGGCTTCATCTTGATGGTCGATGAATGTTATGCCGAAATTTATCACCCTGACGGCGCGCCGCCGCCATCGATTTTACAAATCATGCAGGATAAAAACCTCGCCGATGCGCCGGTGCTGGCTTTCCACTCTTTGTCCAAGCGTTCCAATTTGCCGGGGCTGAGAAGCGGTTTTGTTGCCGGCGGTATAAGCGCCATGCGCGCGCTTTCCGATCTGCGCCAAATTGCCGGACCGCAATGTCCGCTGCCGGCGCAAGCGGCCGCCGCTTTGGCGTGGGACGACGATGCGCATGTTGCCGACAATCGCCGCCTCTATGCCGAAAAATTTGATCTTGCCGAGACCGTATTTGCCGATGCCTATGATTTCCTGCGCCCGGCCGCCGGTTTTTTTCTTTGGCTCAATGTCGGCCATGGCGAAGCGGCAGCATTGCATTTATGGCGCGAACAAGGGGTGCGGGTCTTGCCCGGCGCATATCTTGCTGCCGATGAACATGCGGCCCATGCCGCGCCCTATATTCGTGTCGCCTTGGTCGCCAATATGACGGTCATGCAAGCGGCATTGCAAAACCTCAAAACCGGCCTTGATGATTTTTCCAGCGCCAGCAAAGGATCAGCGGCATGAAGATGCAAGATATTATGCCGCGCATGCGCGCTTTGGCGGCGCATCTTTGGTTTCGTCTATCGGCCGCGCTCAGCTTATTGTTGGTGTTTTTATTGGCCATCGCCGTGCTGAGTTATGCGCCGCAGGACAATAGCCTCAACAGCAGTGGAGGTGAGGCGCTCGGCAATTGGCTTGGCCGCCCCGGCGCCATTGCCGCCGATATGGTATTACAACTTTTCGGCCTCGCCATATGGCTGATTTTATTGCCGCTTGGCGCGCGCGCCGCGCGGCAATTGACCGGCAGTGTTTTGAGCCATCCCAATTGGCGCTTTCTCGCCGCCATTATCGCACCGCTGCTTATGGCGCTGGCGCTCGCTTTGGGCGGACGCCAAGTTGACCCGCTGGCACCGATACCGGGCGGCGCGCTGGGCGACTTGCTGGCCGATGGGGTTGAAACGGCATTGGCGGCCTTTTCATTATTCATGTCACCCCAGCTTGAATTGACCGCCGCTTATGGCTTGGGCGGCTTGGCGGTTTTGGCTGCCTTGTTCGGCAGCGGCTTGGTGCGCTTATCGGGGCAAGCGGCATGGCGCGTTTTGCGCGGGGCACGGCACGTGCGACACGGCCCGCGCGCCTATGCGGCCTTGCGCGGCATGGTCACAGCGCTTCATCCGAGCGCGCTCAAAAACAGGCTGCCCTTGCGAAAAGCCCAACAGGGCGATGCATCTGCCGCATTTGAGGCGGGCGATGATATTGATGCGGGCTTCATCGATAATGACGCATCGAGCGCCAGCCAAGTGCATGTGGCCGATAAAAAGCCGGCCCCGAAAACAGGTCGCCGCGCGGCGCGCGAAGCCCAAACCAAGCTCGCCTTTGACAAATCAACATATGAATTGCCGCCCTTGCGGCTTTTGACCGAGCATAAAAAACCGCGCCAGACGAGCAATCTCAGCAAAGATGCGCTGGAGGCCAATGCGCGCATGTTGGAAACCGTCTTGGCCGATTTCGGCATTAAGGGCGCGATCGGGCAAGTGCGCCCGGGGCCTGTCGTCACACTATATGAATTGGAACCGGCGGCCGGTGTGCGCTCGTCGCGCGTGGTTGGTCTGGCCGATGATATTGCGCGCTCTATGAGCGCCGTCTCGGCCCGCGTTGCGCCGGTGCCAGGCTCTAATGTCATCGGCATTGAGCTGCCCAATCAGACGCGCGAATTGGTTTCTTTGCGCGAGCTTTTATCATCCAGCGATTTTGAAAGCGGCAAGGCGAGACTGACCATGGCGTTGGGCAAAGATATTGGCGGCGCGCCGGTCATGTCGGACCTTGCGAAAATGCCGCATTTATTGGTCGCCGGCACCACCGGCTCGGGTAAATCAGTCGGCATTAACACAATGATATTGTCTTTGCTCTATCGTCTGACGCCGGACCAATGCCGGCTTATTTTGGTCGACCCGAAAATGCTCGAATTATCGGTCTATGACGATATTCCGCATTTGCTGGCACCGGTAGTGACCGAGCCGAAAAAAGCCGTGGTCGCCTTGAAATGGGTGGTGCAGGAAATGGAAAACCGCTACCGCAAAATGGCCAAAATCGGCGTGCGTAATATTGACGGCTTTAATGAGCGCATGCGCGACGCTCAAAGCACCGGCGAAACCTTGTCGCGCCGCGTGCAAACCGGCTTTGACCCGGAAAGCGGCGAGGCGATTTACGAAGATGAGATAATCGAAACGGAAATTTTACCCTTTATTGTCGTGGTGATTGACGAGATGGCCGATTTGATGATGGTGGCGGGGAAAGAAATTGAAGCCGCCGTGCAGCGCTTGGCACAAATGGCGCGCGCTGCCGGCGTGCACCTTATTACGGCGACGCAGCGCCCGTCGGTCGATGTCATTACCGGCACCATTAAGGCCAATTTCCCGAGCCGCATTTCCTTTCAAGTGACGTCAAAAATTGATAGCCGCACGGTTTTGGGCGAGCAGGGGGCAGAGCAATTATTGGGCCAGGGTGACATGCTTTATATGGGCGGCGGCGGGCGCGTGCAACGCGTGCACGGGCCGTTTGTCTCCGATGAAGAAGTCGAAAAAGTCGTCAGCTTTTTGAAAAAACAAGGAGTGCCGGAATATATTGAGCAAGTGACGCAAGAGCCTGAAGAAGCGCCCGATATGGAAGTCTCGAGCGGAGACGATCTTTATGACCAAGCGGTCGCCATTGTGACGCGCGATGGGCGCGCTTCGACCAGCTATGTGCAAAGGCGGCTTTCCATCGGCTATAATCGTGCCGCCCGCCTGATCGAACAAATGGAAGAACAGGGCGTCATCTCACCGCCCAATCATGCCGGCAAGCGCGAAATTTTGGCGGGGAAACATTAATGATTGCGCAAAGACAAAATTTCAAAGCCCTGGCTTTGGCGGTGCTTTTCAGCGCTTTATTGGCCTCCCCCTTGGCGGCCGCTCCGCTTGGCGCGCAAGACGGCATTTGGCTGGCGCGCATCAATCAAGCGCTGAAAGCCATGCCGCCAATGAGTGGGCGCTTTGAGCAAAAACTGCCCAATGGCGGCCATGCGGCGGGGTCGTATGCCATTGATTGGCCCAACCATTTGCGCTTCGCCTATGAAGGCGGCGGCGGCATTGTCACGGTGAAGGGCAAATTCGTTGCCGTGCAAGAACAACCGGGCGGTGAGCCAAATTGGTTTCCCGTCGCGCTGACACCCTTGTCGGTTTTACGCCAAGCCATCGCGCAGGGCATTGCGCCCGCTATGGTGACGGATTTCACCGTGCGTGAGGATAATTATTCCATCACCTTACAAGACCCGAGCGGTGAATTGCCGGGTACGGCGCAATTGTTTTTCACCCGCACAGGCGGCGCGCGCGACGGCGACAGGCTTTATGCTTGGCGGCTGACCGATGTACAAAATCTCGTGACCATGGTGCGCTTGTCGGAAATCATCACCCATGACAAATTGGCGGCCAGCCATTTCGAGATTATCGAAATTGAAGAGGATGATTATTAAGTCATGCGTGAGCCCCCCCAAAATGGCGATGAGTGGCAGGCCAGCGCCGAAAGCCTATTGGCGCTGGAGGCCGAAATTCCGCTTTTATCGGCCTTGCGCGAATTTACCGAGAACGCGCCGCGCGCGCGTTGGTTTGCCGAATTGGGTGAGCCGATTGACGGCGAGACGGCGCATTTGGCGCGCCTTTATTTGGACGCTCTGGGCTTCCCCGATGCCGAACCGCTGCCGGTTTTGAGCTGGGATGATGCGCTCGATGCCGCCGAAAGCGGCGATTTGAACAGTGAGGGCTGGGAGGCTGAAGAACAATTACGCGCCGCCCTAACCGATCGCGTACTGGCCGGCGTGTCGGAAGACGGGCTTGGCGTGATGCTGGCGCATTTATCGGCCGCCTTGGCAGAGCCCTTGGCGGAAATGGCCGATGAAGCGCTGATGATGGCCGATGAGCCGCCCGACGCCATTCGCGATTTGGCTGTCGGGGCGGCACAGCAGGCGGCTTTTGGCGGTGCTTTGGCGCTGGCGGCGGCGGCCCTTGAAATGGCCGAAACGGATGACCGGCAAGCTGGCGAGGAAGCGCTGGAGCACCCGCTTTTGCTACGTTACAGGCTTTTCGAACTTGGCCGCTGGCCATTGGCCTTAAGCGGGCGCAGCCTCAATTTATTCTAAATTTATCGAGCGGGAGAAGCGGTGATGCGGATTGTCTCATGGAACATTAATTCAGTGCGCTTGCGCGAAAATCTGGTGCTCAAGCTGATGAAAGAACTCGACCCGGACATTATCTGCCTGCAGGAAACCAAATGCCCGAATGATCAGTTTCCTGAAAAAGCCTTTGCCAAAGCGGGCTTCAGCCATATCGCCAAAAACGGCATTAAGGGCTATCACGGCGTTGCCACATTGTCGAAACATGCGATTATTGACAGTGACATTGTCGATTATTGCGGCAAGGGCGATGGCCGCCATATTGCCGTCACCGTAAAAAGCGGCAAAACAGCCAAGCCGGTCACCGTGCATAATTTCTATGTGCCGGCCGGCGGCGATGAGCCCGACCCCGATATCAATGAGAAATTTGCCCATAAGCTGTTTTTTTTGGGTGAAATGCAGAACCGCTTTAAAAAACTGAAAAATCGAGGAAAAGCGGCTCGTCAAGTGCTGTTGGGCGACCTTAATATCGCCCCCGGTGAGCATGATGTATGGTCGTCAAAACAGCTTAAAAATGTGGTCAGCCATACGGCAGTGGAAATTGCCGAATTGGCGAAAGTGCAGGCGGCGGCGCAATGGGATGATGTGGCGCGCCGCTTTGTTCCGCCTGAAGAGAAACTTTATAGCTGGTGGAGCTATCGGGCGCGCGATTGGGCCGCCTCCGATCGTGGCCGTCGTCTCGACCATATTTGGGTGACGCCGGATTTATCGCCTGCCGTGTCGGATTATGGCGTGCTGCGCGCGGCGCGCGGCTGGGAGCGCCCCTCCGACCATGCGCCGCTATGGATTGATTTAAAGACCTAATTCCCCCACACTGAGATGAGGGAGGCGCATTATGAATATGCACGCAGCAATGACCGGTGACATTAAGGCGGTGTGCGCGCAAGCTGCGGCTGAGAGCGAGGCGACGGAAACGGCGCGGCAATTATCGCCGGAGCTGGCGCGCGCTTTGGCGCGGGCGGGCTATTTCAACATGTTTGTGCCGAACGCTTTGGGCGGTCAGCAATTATCGCCGCCTGACGCCATGGCCCGTTTTCATTATTTGGCACGTCATGATGCGGCGAGCGCTTGGGTTACCATGATCGGCGCGACGACGGCGCTTGGCGCGGCCTATCTTGATAACGCCATTGGCGGCGAGATATTTGCCGCCAGCGAACGCATTACATGCGGCATATTTGCTCCCAATGGACGCGCGATGCGCGATGGCGATGATTACATTGTTTCCGGCCGTTGGGCCTGGGCGTCAGGCTCGGCCAATGCCGATTATATCGGTTTGGGCTGCATGACTTTCGAACATGAAGATGATGAACCATCGGGCAAAAATGTGCGTTTATTAATGGTGCCGCGCGATAAAATCATTTTTCACGACACATGGCACACAATGGGGCTGTGCGGCACATCTTCCGGCGATGTTGAATTGCAAGAGGCGCGCATCCCGATGGCGCATAGCTATTCGCTGGCGACCGATACGCCTTGGGCCGAGGGCGCGCTTTACCAAATGCCGTATTTTGCACTTTTGGCGGCCGGCGTGGCGGCGGTCGCTTTGGGCAATGCGCGCGCCGCGCTGGATGAGGTGATCGAGCTGGTCACCGCCAAAACGGCGCAAGGCCATAGCCGCAGCTTGGCCGAACGCAGCGGCGTGCAGGCGGCTCTGGCGCAAGGCGAAGCGGAATGGCGCGCCGCCCAAGCCCTCTATGAAACGACATTGGCCGATTGTTGGCAAGCGGCGCAAGACAAAGTCATCGCGCCGGAAACAAAGGCCGATTTGCGCCTCGCCTCGACCCATGCGGTGCGCAGCTGCGCAGAGGTGGTGCGCCGTGTGCATGACATTGCCGGCGGCACATCGGTCTATAAAGCCAGTGCCATTCAGCGCCGCTTGCGCGATGCGCAGACCATGACGCAACATATGATTACCAATGCCACAACCTATGAAATGACCGGCCGCGTCTTGCTTGGCGGTTATCATCCGGGCATGCAGCTCTAGCCGAACCAGCCAGTTTGTCGCAAGCGCACCGCTTGCGCGCCGCATGCGAGCCGATTAACCTTAGGGTGAAACTTTTGGGAGGTTGCCATGCTTGGTAATTACACATCACCTTGGATGACCGAGGATTTGACGATTTTCAAAGATGCGGCCAGCAAATTCATGCAAGCCGAATTTGTGCCGCTGGCCGATAAATGGCACGACCAGGGCATGGTCGATCGCGAAGCTTGGAACAAAGCCGGTGAAGCGGGCCTGCTTTTGACCTCAATACCGGAAGAATATGGCGGCGGCGGCGGCGATTATCGCCATGAGGCAATACTGACCGAGGAGCAAACCCGTCTCGGCATTGGCGGCTGGGGGCAATCCGTGCATTCGCTGATTTGTTCACATTATTTCCTTGCCTATGGCACGGAGGAGCAGAAGAAAAAATATCTGCCGAAAATGGCCAGCGGCGAAATGGTTTGCGCCATTGCCATGACCGAACCTGGCACCGGCTCTGATTTGCAATCGGTCAAAACCACAGCGCTCAAAGACGGCAATGAATATGTCGTCAATGGCTCGAAAACCTTCATCACCAATGGCCAGCATTGTGACGTCGTTTTGGTGGTTGCCAAAACCGATCCCGGCCAAGGCGCCAAAGGCATTTCATTAATGGTGGTCGAGACCGAAACGGACGGTTTCGCGCGCGGGCGCAATCTTGACAAAATGGGGCAGCATGCTGCCGATACGTCAGAATTGTTTTTCGACGATGTGCGTGTGCCTGCCGATAGTGTTTTGGGCGGCGAAGAGGGGCAAGGCTTTTATCAGCTTATGCAGCAATTGCCTGCCGAGCGTTTGGTCATTGCCAATGGCGCTGTGGCTGCGATGGAGCGTGCCATTCAATTGACGCTGGATTATACACGCGAGCGCGAAACCTTCGGCAATGCGATTTTCGACTATCAAAACACCCAGTTCAAACTGGCCGAGTGCAAGGCCGATTGGATGGCGGCGCGCGCCATGGTCGACCAGTTGACGCAGCAACTCATGGACGGCAAGCTTGATGCCAATACGGCGGCGGCGGCGAAATTTTGGTGCACCGAGCGCGAAAATCAGGTGATTGATACCTGCCTGCAATTTTTCGGCGGTTGGGGCTATATGGATGAATATCCGATCAGCCGCATGTATACTGACAGCCGCGTGCAGCGTATTTATGGCGGCTCCAATGAAATCATGCGCATGTTGGTGGCGCGCGCGCTTTAGCAAAACCCGCATTTTTGCCGGTTTTCGCTGGCAGTGCTCTTTCTTTTCGGTAAGCTGAAATAAATGGAGGCTCCGCTGATGATTCTGCTGAAAAACCGGTTTTTATTGCCCTTCCTCATGGCCTTATTGATTTTGTCGCCGACGGTTTCAATGGCGCAAAGCGCTGAATTGACCGGCGAAACCGGCGCGCCCGGATTTTGGGCGCTTTTGTTTTCCAAGGGCGGGGTGGTGACATGGGTGATTGCCCTTCTATCGGCGGTCGGCCTGCCGATTGCCGTGATAAAACTTTATGAATTTTACCGCATGGATATTTTTCGCCCGCAAGGCTTTGAGGCGGCATTGGACGATATGCGGCGCGGCAAGACAGCGGGTCTGGCGGCGCGACTTGACGCATTGGCCCATCCGGCCGCACCGCTTATTGCCTTTGCGCTGAGCCAAAGCGGTAGCGAGCGCTTTGCGGCCGGTCTGTTGCGTGAAGAGCTGGCGCGGCGCGCGCAATTTTTGGTGCGCCATTTATCGCGCCATATTTGGGTCTTGGAACTGATAGCCGCCTCGGCCCCCCTGTTTGGCCTTTTGGGCACAGTGCTCGGCATGATTGTCGCCTTTCAAGGTGTAGGGCAAGGGGTTGGCGGCGCCGATACGGCGCTTTTGGCGGCCGGCATTTGGGAAGCGCTTTTGACCACCGCTTTCGGGCTTGGCGTCGCTTTACCGTTTTCAATCCTCGCCGCCGTGTTCAATAATGCCGTCGATGGGGTGCGCGATATGGTGGAAGATGCGCTGACCGAAATCGTGGTGCGCGCCGAAGGCCGAAGCGCCAAGGCAGAGGGCTAGGTCATGAATTTGGCCCGCCCGAAGCGCCGTGCCGCGTTTATGGGGCTGACCCCGCTCATTGATATGATATTTTTGCTGCTGCTGTTTTTCCTGCTCGGCTCCGATTTCGTCACTTACGGCCAAAGCCGTTTGGCGCCGCCACGCGGCACAGGTGGCGAAACCAGTGCCGCTCCGCCTGTGTTGATTACTTTGGCCGAGAACGGGGCGCTGAGTTGGAACGGCGCGCCTGCCGATAAAGCTTTTCTGTCACGCGAAACGGCGCGCCTGGTGGCGGTGAATGAGGAGCAGACCATGGTGCTGATGCCGGCCGGCACGGCCAATATTCAGCAAGTCAGCGATATTATGGATGTGCTGCATCATGCCGGAGCGCAGGCCATCACGCTGGAACGCGACGTGTTTGATATTGATTTGGCGGATTTTTGAAATGCAGCTCAAAGATACACGCCGCGAGATTAAAACCATCGATTTGCTGCCGCTTATCAATGTCGTTTTCCTGTTGATCTTATTTGTTCTGATTGCCGGACGCCCGTCGACCAATCATCCATCCGGTCTGGAGGTCGCGCGCAGCACGGTCGAGACAACGCACCAGGGGGCGGCGCTCTCGGTCTGGCTGAAGCAAGATGATGCGTTTTACCTGTCGGAAAGCAAAGCCGTCACTTTGGGTGAATTGAGCCAATTGGTCGAAGAAAAAGGGTTGGCAGCGCAAGGTCTGCCTCTGGAACTCATCGCTGACCGCCGCGCCCATGCCAAGGAATTATTGGCCTTTCGCCGCGCTATGGCGCGCGCCGGGGTCGGCGAAATAAGATTGAAAACCGAGCTCATGACGGGCCCGGCTGCGGGGCCACGCTGAGCCATGGAAATGGATAAAAATACGCAGAAAAGTGGCTGGTTCAGCCGTATGCGCGCGCGCATTGTGGCGGTGCCACGACGCGTGTGGCTGGCCCTGTTGGCCGCCTCTTTGGCGGCGCATATTTTTGCTGTCGGCTTGGTGCTTGTCTTGCTTTTCGGCGGTGAGCGCGGCGGCGGCGATGCCTCGGACAGTTTGGTTATTTCATCGGGTGAAGCGGCGCCCGAGGATATTGATCTCGATTTGCCGCAAAATATGCCGGTCGATGTGCCGCGCATGGCCGAGGCGCAACTCGATTTGTCAGAGCTTTTGGAAGTGCCGCTGGAGGCCGATTTCAATGATTTGATGATGGATAATGCACAAATGGCGGCGATTGCCCCGGCCATGCCGCTGCCCAGCGCCGCCGTCACCCAACGCGCCATGTCGGGTGGTGGGCTGATTTCCGGTGTGCCGCAAAGTTTTGCCGATTATATTCAGCATTTGCAAAAAACCGGCATTGATGTGGTGTTTGCCATTGATGCCACCGGCTCCATGGTTTGGGTGCACCGCACGGTGCGCGAGCGGATGACACAATTGGCGGCCTATGTGCGTGGGCTTGTGCCCTTGGCGCGTTTCGGCATTATCGCTTATCGCGATTATAATGATATTGATTTCGTCACCCGCATTTCGCAGCCCAGTTTCGACATTGAAAGGGTGCGGCTTTTTATGGGCGGCATTGACGCTTTGGGCGGCGGCGACCATCCCGAAGCGGTGACGCAAGCCTTGCGCGACAGTGAAAATCTCATTGGCTGGCGCAGTGGCGCGCAGCGCGTCGTTATTATTATCGGCGATGCACCGCCGCATGCGCGCGAAATGAATGAAGCGGCGGAGATTGCCGAACGCTTCAAGTCACGCGGCGGACGCTTGTCTTTATTGGACAGTCGCGTTGAGGCCAATCGCGCCCTTTTGGGGCGCGGCAAGCCGACCGGTTCGGGTGTTGATTTGGTCAAGCAGGGCGTGATGCCGGTATTTCGCAGACTGGCCCGTTTGGGCGGCGGCACGGCGGCCACTTTGGCGGCTGAACGGCAATTGATGAAAACCCTTGCCTTGTTGATTTTTGACGACCGATTTCACGATGAGCTGGCCCCGTTTCTGGCCAATTTGGAATAAGCCATGCCGCGTTACCTTGCCTTTCTCACCTTGCTCTTTGGGCCTTTCGCGGCGCTGGCTTGCGCCGCGCCGCCGGATCTTTTGACGGCGCCGCCACAACAGATTTTGCGCGGGCTTGAGAAAAACAATGCGCCTTATTTGGCCGCTATGGATGATTATTCCATCGCCATGGAAGCGTGTTATGACGGCCCGCAAGGGCCGCTTGAATTGGCACCGCATATTAAAGCGGCGACGCTGTTGCATCTTAATATTGTCGATATGCGCCGCCGCGCCGAAGACAATGTGCGCGATAATGAGTTTGACTATGAGGCGCTTTTATCATCACCGCTATGGAACGATATTGAAGCCATGCGGGTGGCTGCCGCTTATGCCGAAGCTTGGAGCATGTTGGCCGCTGCGGTGCGCCATATTTCTGCCGAAGACAAAAAGCAGGCGCTGGGTGCGGCGGGCGACGCAATGCGGCAATTAACATTTGAGTTCAAGCATCCCATTTTGGTGCAGCGCGCCATGTATGGCTTGGCCACGGCGCAAATTGAAGCTGGGCGCTTGGCGGCAGCGGTGGCGACCTTGACGCGGCTTCGTCAATCTTTGGCCATTGGCGGTGATGCTGATTTCCAAAAATCGGTAAATGCTTTTTATGCCCGCATCACGGCACCCGGCTATCAGCCACCGGCTCCCTTATTCGAGACAGCGAAAGAAGGTGCCGCTCCCGATAAAAGCCGATTGGCCCTGACCGGCAAAACCGGCGATGACGCGGTCAAGCTGGCGCGCATCGCCATGGCTGAAGCGCGTCCGGCGTCGGAGATTATCGGCATTTTGGAGCCCGCTTTGAGCGGCTCGCGGGACAGCGCGCGCGCCGCTTTGGCGCTGATTGCGCGCGACCAGCTTTTGTTAAAGGCGATGGATTATGCGCCCGGACCGTCATTGCGGGTCATGCGCCGCGCCTTTGGCGATGGGCAATATGGTCAATTGGTGGCCAGCTGGCCCGATTTGAAACCTTATTATCCGCTTTTGCCCGAAGGCGTGAAGCGGCAGGTCGATTATCAGATGGGCGTGGCGCGGCTCAATTTGGGCGAATTGGCCTTGGCGCTTGACCATTTGCGTGCGGCGCGCAAAACCAGGCCGTCTGGGGCCGAAGCAACGCGCCTCGATAAGCTGATTGTGCTGGCCCGTTTATCGGTCGATAAATCAGTTGATGCGGCGCGCGATGCACCGCTCATTGCTTTGGCCGAGAAATATATACGCCCGCCCAAAGCGGCGGAAAAGCAACGCGCCTTGGACGACCCGCCGCCATCGCCGGAAGAAGCGCTTGATGAGATGCTGGATTTGCGCGCGCGCATTGTGATGGCGCGTCACGCGGCGGCGCGGTCTGAGTGGGAAAAAGCCGATGCATATTTGACCGGTATCGGACCGACACAACCGGCCTATCAATTATTTCTCGGCATGCGGGTGCGGCTTCTGGCGGAGGCCGTGCGCGGGCGCTTGAAAAACGGCGAAAGCACCAAAGCGGTGCGCTCCACAGCGCGCGGTGGTTATGTTCTTTACCGACTGTGGCGCGACAGTGCCTGCCCGCCGGGCTGTCCGCGCAGCAATCGCAGCGCCGTCCATCGTGCGGCTTTTGAAACCGCCCTTATGGGTAAGCTTCCGAGCACGGCTTTCGGTTATGGCTGGGGCGGGTTTGTTGAAGAGGGGGGCGACATCAGACCTTTTGCAAAACAGGCTTTGGCTTATTTGGTCGATAGGGCGGATGCTGAACGGCTTTTGGTTTTGTTGGAAAATGACAATGAAGAATTGGCCGCTTTTATTTTGAGCCAGTGGAAAAGCCATTTGCGCGTGCGCGGAAAAAAGCCGGCATTTGACGGGCGCTATCAATTTCTCAGCACCTTGGCCGATATGCAAGGGCGCCCCAAAGCGGTGCTTTTGGAGGCTTTGATCGAGCATGATTTGGCGCGCGATGAGGCGGCCAACGCGCTGGTCCATGCCGAGGCTTTGGCGGCCGGTTTTCCAAGGCGTCCGTCGGCTTGGTTCTGGCGCGCCGCCGCCTTGCAGGCCAATCAGCGTGGCCTCGAAGCGGCGCGTGCCCTGTCATCATTGGCGCAACGCACGCCGTCAGATGATCCGGTCGGCATGGGCGCGCGGCTCGGTCTTGCCGCCTTGTTTGTCGATCTCGAACGCGGCGCGCAAGCTTGTGCCATGCGGGAAAAAATATTTTCACGGCCACAAGCCGAAGCCCGCTGGCGCGATGCCAAACAGGCTTTCCCGCCCTTAAAGGGCTGGCAAAAAACCACGGACCGCTTTTGCGGCTAGGCAAATTCCCTAATGGCGGAAATGGCGCATGCCGGTAAACAGCATGGCGAGACCGGCGTCATCGGCGGCGGCAATGACTTCCTCATCGCGTATTGAACCACCCGGCTGGATAATCGCCGTGGCCCCCGCTTCCGCCGCGCTCAACAGACCGTCGGCAAAGGGGAAGAAAGCATCTGAGGCAACCACTGAGCCTTCTGCCAAAGGCGCTGCTGCGCCGCATGCTTCGGCGGCATCAATGCTTTTGCGCGCGGCAATGCGCGAGCTGTCCAAGCGGCTCATTTGCCCCGCGCCAATGCCGACCGTGGCTTGCTCTTTAACATAGACAATCGCATTCGATTTGACATGTTTGGCGACCTGCCAAGCAAATAGTAAATCGGCCATTTCAGCGGCGCTGGGCTGTCTTTTGGTCACGCAGCTCACCTCGCCGACATCAATATGGCCATTATCGCGATTTTGCACCAAATAGCCGCCAGCCACATTGCGCACGCTGAGGCCGCCATCATGCGGTGCCGGCAGGCCGTCGCTCAGCAAGAGGCGCAGATTTTTCTTGCCGGCAATAATCTCGCATGCCGCTTCATCGGCATCAGGCGCGATAATCACTTCGGTGAAAATATCACTAATCGCTTCGGCTGTCGGCGCATCAAGCTTTTGGTTCATGGCAATAATGCCGCCAAAAGCCGACACCGGATCGCAGCGCAGTGCTTTGGCAAATGCATCGGCTGCGGTCGCGCCAAGCGCGACGCCGCACGGATTGGCGTGTTTGATAATGGCGCAGGCAAAGCTGTCAGGGTCAAGCTCGCTGACCAGTTCAAAGGCGGCATCCGTGTCATTGATATTATTGTACGACAAAGCCTTGCCCTGAATTTGCCGCGCCGTGGCGACCCCTTTGCGGGCCTTGTCACCGGCATAAAAACCGGCTTGCTGATGCGGGTTTTCGCCATAGCGCAAAGCCTGGTTGAGCTTGCCGCCAAAAGCGCGATAGGGCGGCATGTCAATATCCAGCTCAGCCGCCATCCAATTGGAAATGGCGGCATCATAAGCGGCTGTCCGCGCATAGGCTTTTTGCGCCAAGCGACGGCGCAGTTTTTGCGTCGTGCCGCCATCACCCAGCGCGGCCAGCACCTCGTCATAATCATCACCATCGACCAGCACGGTGACATCTTCATGGTTTTTCGCCGCTGCGCGAATCATGGCCGGCCCGCCAACATCAATATTTTCAACGCAAGCAGCATAATCACCGCCCGCCGCAACGGTCGCTTCAAACGGGTAGAGATTGACCACCAGCAAATCAATCGGCCCAATGCCATGCGCCTGCATGGCCGCTTGATGGTCTTGATTGTCGCGTATCGCCAAAAGTCCCCCATGCACCATCGGGTGCAATGTCTTGACGCGGCCATCCATCATTTCAGGAAAGCCGGTCAATTCGGACACGTCTTTGACCGGCAGGCCGTTTTCGGCCAAAAGTGACGCCGTGCCGCCGGTCGATATTAGCTCGACCCCGAGGGCCGATAATTTTTCTGCAAATTCGACAATGCCATCCTTATCGGAGACCGATATGAGAGCGCGGTGAACGGGTTTTACATCAGACATTTGGCTTCCTTTGTTTTGCGAATGTTTCAGCTTGCTTCATTTATCGACGTCGGCGTGCCGCTTGGCGTCCGGCATAGCGCAAGGCCCAGCGCATCAGCGTATCGCCGTGGGCGAGGCGGCCGCGCACCGCCAATTGCTGGCAGCGTTGCGGTATGCCGCTTTGTCCCATATAGACGCTTTCCTCAATCTTCAGCGCTTCAGTGGCGTCGCTGGCCAAGCGAAATTGCCACCCATGGCCGTTTGGCGTAAGCAATAAGACCGCATCACCGCCGCTTTGCAGGCTGGCTTTAACCTGCGGATGCAAATGAAAGCGCAGATGAAACGGTGCACCTTCAAGCGGCTGGTGGTGCATATCGGCGAGCAGCAAATCCTCGCCGCGAATATCTTCACCCGCTGCATCGATGAAAAAGCGACGATTATGGCGCACCCCATGGGTTTCAAGAAAAATCGCATGGCTGGTTTCCAGCCAAATGCCGGTCTTGTCTTCCACGCGGCGTCCGGTCACTTGCCATGCATCGCCTTTTACGCGCGGGCCGAGCCGCTTGGCGGCCATGCCATGGCGGATAAACGGGTCGGTGACATCGGCGTCAAAGGCCAATGTCGAATGGGCGGCCAGCCCGCGCGCCGCCAATTGCCAGTCCGTGCCATGCACCAAATTGGGCCCGCAATTGACAATCAGCCGGTCGCCGCCATGGCTCATTTCAAAGGCCAAAGGGGCGGCATGGGCGGCAATGGAATGGGCGCCACGCGGCGCATCGCCGACATCAACCAGCACACAGCTTTGCCCCGCATCGAGGCGCTGATAGCCGCTTTTCTGCGCGAAACTGATCGGCTTGCCGGATTTACCGACAACTGCATCAAGCGCCAATGCATCGCTTTCCAGCCCGCCATGAAAGACGCCGAGGCGGCCATCCTTATGGCGCAGCATGGTCAATAAAGTCTGCATGCGCTGACGCGCCGCGACAATCGATGGCGGCAAGGCCACTTGCCGCGCTTGCAGCACCGCCTCCAAGGCCAATAGATCGGCCAATAAATCTGCCAAAAGCGATGGATTGCGCGAGGCGTGACCGCCATCGGGAAGAATTTGGCGGCGCATTTCACGGTCCAGCAAATCCATGGCGTGGCGCAAAGTCTGTCCTTGCTGTGGCAGGGCGCAAGCCGCCAATGCCAAGCCTAAGGCGGATTGCAGCCGGTCGACACCGTCATCGCATTGGCCGGCCAGTTTCGCCAGCCAGCGTGTTTGCGCCGAAAAGCTGGTATGAATGCGCGCCAAAGCTTGCCCGTCAAAACCGCTTTTTACCTCTGACAGCGCTTGCGCCCAGCGCATGAGCCGCCGCCCGACCAGCGCCGGTTGCATGGGTGCGCGTTGATAGAGATACGGGCCGAGGGCCCAATGCAATATGGCGTGGCGCGCCGCCTTATGGCCACCGCCATTGGCCACGGCCAACACATCGGGCAGCCAGACAAATTCATGCAGGCTGTCGCGCCAAGCATTACTCGGCGGTTTCATGTCAAAGGGCAAATGGCCGAGGCCGCGCAACACGCCGCCGCGCAAAGAATAATCTCCGGCCAGCCAGCTTTCGCCGCGCAGCGGATTGCCGGGGCGCAAATCGGCCGGATAATCAAACAAGATCGGCTCATTGACGCCGCGCCACAGGCCGCGCCCAAAGGGCGAACGATAAAATGAGAAAGTCAGATTTTGGCGCAGCCTGGCAAAGCCGGCAGTCAGCGTTTCAAAGCGCGAGGCGAGACGCGCGCGCGCCATTAAACCCCCGCGCTGCGCAAGGCGGCAATATTTTCGGCATATTTCTGAGGCCCACCCTGAAAGGTCGCCGTGCCAGCGACCAGCATGGAAGCGCCGGCGGCAATCACTTTGCCTGCGGTTTCGCGATTGACGCCGCCATCAACTTCCAGCTCAATATCACGGCCCGATGCATCAATCATGGCGCGCAATGTCTTGATTTTGTCGAGCTGACTTTCAATAAAACTTTGCCCGCCAAAACCCGGATTGACCGACATGACAAGAATGAGGTCAATATCGCCCATCAGACTGTCGAGCACCGATACCGGTGTGGCCGGATTGAGCGAAATGCCGACTTTGCAACCGGCGGCGCGAATGGCTTGCGCCGTGCGATGCGGATGCGGCCCGGCTTCAGGGTGAAAAGTAATGATTTCGGCCCCGGCCTCGGCAAAGGCGGTGATATAGGGGTCAACCGGCGCAATCATCAAATGCACATCCAAAGGCTTGCTGGCATGCGGGCGAATGGCTTTCACCACATCAGGGCCAATGGTCAGATTGGGAACAAAATGCCCATCCATCACATCGACATGGACATAGTCGCAACCCGCTTCGCAAATCGCGGCCACTTCCTCGCCGAGCCGCGCAAAATCGGCGGAAAGAATGGAAGGAGATATTTTGATGTCGGTCATCTGTCTCTCGCCCGTCTCAAAGAGCCGCTTTCAGCGCGCGACCCGTTTTGTTTTTCTGTAAAGGGTTTTGGGTCAAACGACAAGCTTATGCATGGCCAAAGCGACGAAAACGGTGCCCTTATTCAGAGGTTTTTCCATGTCACCCATCGCCGCCTTTGCGCATCAGCGCCAGATAAAACCCGTCCATATTGTCATCCGGCGTGAAGCGTTTGGGCGGTGTCGTTTCCTCAAGGGCAAAGTCATGACGGGCTTCAAGAAATTGCGCGATCTGTGCTTCGCCTTCTTGCGGCTGCAAGGAACACACACCATAGGCCAGCACCCCGCCCGGTTTCACCCAATCGGCGGCGCGCGCCAAAAGCGCGGCTTGCAGTTCCATCAGCTTGGCCATAGCGGCGGCGCTGCGATGGCGCAATAAATCGGGGTGGCGGCGCAGCGTGCCGGTGGCGGTGCATGGTGCGTCCAGCAGCACCGCGTCATATGCGGCAGGCGCGACCCAATCCAGCGCATCGGCGTTGACCCATTCTGCCGATAAATTTGTCCGCTTGAGATTATCGGCGAGACGCTGAAGCCGCGTTTTGGATATATCGAGCGCGGTTACCTTGTGACCGGCGGCCGCCAATTGCAGCGTTTTGCCGCCCGGCGCGGCGCATAAATCCAGCGCCTCTGCCGCGCCGTCCAGCACAGCGGTCAAAGCCAGCGCCATGTCACCGGCGGCGGCATTTTGCACCCAGAAATCACCTTCGGTAAATCCGGCAAGCTTGGTTATATTGGTGCCTTCGGTAAGGCGGATATGGGTCGGGCTGACGCTTTGCCCCGCATATTGCCCGCCATATTGCGCCAGCCAGTCTTTGGCGGCAGCGGGGTTCTTGAAGCATAAATCGAGCGGCGGCGCATGCGCGAGACTGGCCGCAATGGCCATGGTTTTGTCGGCCCCGTAAAATTCTTTCCAATTGGCACGCAGCCAATCGGGAATATTGGCCAGCGGGTCGGGCACCGGCACAGTGCCGCTGTCTTGCGCGCGCGCAATATTGCGCAGCACCGCATTGATCAGTCCGCGATAGGGCTGTTCGCGCCGCCCCGTCGCGGCCACGGTTTCGTGCAATGCGGCATGGGCGGGCACATTCATATAGAGAAGCTGTGCCGCGCCGATGAATAAAAGCGGCTGCGCCAGAGAGTTGCGCGGCGGCATTTTTTTGATATGGGATTTCAAGAGATCTTCAATCTCGCCATAATGCCGGAGCGCCGCCTGCCCTATCGCATCGGCGAGATTGCGCTCCCTATCGTTTAAATCGCTCAATTTATCGCGCGCCTCATCAAGCGTTTTGCCGCGCATAATGGCCCCCAATAGGGCGGCGGCGGCGCGCCGTGCATTGGTTTTGCCGCGTCCTTTATGGCGGCCTTTATTGGGGCCGCTGCTGGTTTTGCGCGGCTCTTGTGCTTGCGAACTCATGTCGCGGTTACACCATCTTGGCAAGCCGCCCGCAAGCCCCATATCTCTCATATGGAAAAAACCGATAAGAGAGAGGCAGAAAAACGCCAAGCGGCGCAACAAGCCGCTTTGAAAGAAGCGGCAGAACGCCGCGCTGCGCTCACCTCCGGCCCGCGCCCGAAAGAACAGGGCGGGCAAGACGGCCCCGAGCCGACGCGCTATGGCGATTGGGAAAAAGCCGGCATTGTCTCTGATTTTTGATTTCCGATTTTTGAGTTTCAACCGCAGGTTGCTGGCAGGGCGTCAGCAATCGCGTTAACTTATTTTTGGCTCTAACTCAATATTGCATAAGAACCGGCCCTCGGGTCGGGTCTTTCGCTAAATAAAATTCCGCTCGCGGAAATAGGCGAGACTATCTTGAGCAATCGAGTTAGAGCCCGGCCCGACACTTTTGTCGGGTTGAGGTGAAAGAAGCTGCTCATGGGCTGTGATTATTCTATTTCAACCGCAGGTTGCTGGCAGGGTATGAGCAATCGCGTTAACTTATTTTTGCCTATACCTATGCCAATAGCTCGAAGACCGACCCTCGGGTCGGGTCTTCTGTTGAATACAAGACCTTTTGGAAATAGGCGGAATATCTTCGAGCAATCGTGGGTATAGGCTGGCCCGACACTCATGTCGGGTTGGGGCTGAAAGTTGAGGGAGTTTGAAAATGCGCGTTTTGAGTGTGATTTGTGTTTTATTGTTATCGCCGCTGATGAGCGCGGTTGAAGCCAAACAGGTTTTGCCCGGGCCGTTTGCTTTTGAGCTTGTCGAAGTGATTGACGGCGATACGTTTCGCGCCCGTGTCGATATTTGGCTCGGCCAAAGCGTCACGGTGAAAGTGCGGTTGCAAGGCGTCGATACGCCGGAGATGAACGGCAAATGCGCGGCGGAGAAAAAACTGGCGCGGCAAGCCAAAGCCTTTGCCGAAAACTGGCTCAAAACAAACCAAGCGCACTTGGTCAATGTCCATTACGGCACTTATGCGGGGCGCGTGCTGGCCACGGCGCAAATCAAAAACGGTGACAGCCTGTCGGCTGCACTTTTGGCTGAAAATCTCGCCAAGCCTTATCGCGGGCGGCGCGCCCAATGGTGCGCTTGATTAATCGGCGCGATTTTGTCTGTTGTCGATTAAATCATCAACCACGGCCGGGTCGGCCAATGTCGAGGTATCGCCCAAATTGGAAAAATCATCTTCGGCAATTTTTCGCAAGATACGCCGCATGATTTTGCCCGAGCGCGTTTTCGGCAGGCCGGGGGCAAATTGAATGAGATCGGGCGAGGCAATCGGACCGATTTCTTTTCTGACCCATTTGACGAGCTCAGCCTTCAAATCATCATCACCCGCCAATCCGGCATTCAAAGTGACATAGCAATAAATGCCTTGCCCTTTAATATCGTGCGGATAGCCGACCACGGCGGCTTCGGCCACTTGGCCATGTGCTACCAAAGCGCTTTCCACTTCCGCCGTGCCGAGGCGGTGGCCGGAAATATTCAGCACATCATCGACGCGACCGGTAATCCAATAATAGCCGTCTTCGTCGCGGCGGCAGCCATCGCCGGTGAAATAAAAGCCCGGATATTGCGAGAAATAAGTTTCGATAAAACGCTTATGGTCGCCATAAACGGTGCGCATTTGTCCGGGCCAGCTATCGGTGAGGCATAAATTGCCCGAAGCCGCGCCCGTCAATTCCTTGCCATCGGCATCGACCAGCATCGGTTTGACGCCAAAGAAAGGCCGTGTCGCCGAACCGGGCTTCAGCGCGGTGGCGCCGGGCAGAGGCGTGATGAGAATGCCGCCCGTTTCGGTTTGCCACCATGTATCGACAATCGGGCTTTTGCCTTCACCGACCACATTATAATACCACAGCCAAGCTTCCGGATTGATCGGCTCACCGACCGAGCCGAGAAGCCTTAAACTGTCGCGCTTGGTCGCTTTGACCGGCCCGTCGCCTTCGCGCATCAGGGCGCGCAAAGCGGTCGGCGCGGTGTAGAAAATATTGACTTGGTGCTTGTCGCATACCTGCCAAAAGCGTGAATTGTCGGGGTAATTCGGCACGCCCTCAAACATCAATGTCGTCGCGCCATTGGCCAGCGGCCCATAGACAATATAAGAGTGTCCGGTCACCCAGCCGACATCGGCGGTGCACCAATAAATATCGCCGTCCTTATAATCGAACACATATTGATGCGTCATCGAGGCATAGACCATATAGCCGCCGGTTGTGTGCAGCACGCCTTTCGGCTTGCCGGTCGAGCCGGAGGTGTAAAGAATGAAAAGCGGGTCTTCGGCACTCATTTCTTCGGCCGGACAATTTTTATCAGCCTTTTCTTTTTCTTGGTGATACCAAACATCGCGCCCGTCTTGCATGGCCACGCCAGCGCCTGTGCGCTCCACGACAATCACGCTGGTGACATCGGGGCATTGGGCGAGCGCTGCATCGGTATTGGCTTTCAGCGGAATTTTTTTGCCGCCGCGCACGCCCTCATCGGCGGTGATGACGCAAGTGCTTTCGCAATCGAGAATGCGCCCGGCCAAGGCATCGGGTGAAAAGCCGCCAAACACAACGGAATGCACCGCGCCAATGCGCGCGCAGGCCAGCATGGCATAAGTGGCCTCGGCTATCATCGGCATATAAATGGTCACGCGGTCGCCCTTTTTGACGCCTTGCGCTTTCAGCACATTGGCAAATCTGCACACTTCTTCGTGCAATTGGCGATAGGTGATTTTGGCGTCTTGGTCGGGTTCATCGCCTTCCCAAATAATCGCCACTTGCTCGCCGCGCGTCTCGACATGACGGTCAACGCAATTGACGCAGGCGTTTAACGTGCCGTCCTCATACCATTTAATCGACACATCATCTTTGCCGTAATGGGTGTTTTTGACTTTTGAAAACGGTTTTATCCAATCAATGCGCCGGCCGTGCTCGGCCCAAAACCCGTCCGCATCGTCAAGGCTGCGCGCATACATGTCTTGATATTGCGCGTCATTGACCAGCGCCTTATCGGCAATGGCCTGCGGCACTTCAAAAATTGGCTCATCGGACATGACTTCTCCCTTCGCGACTAGAGCAGAAGATTAAAGGAAGAAAGCCGCATCACGCAAGCCTGTCACGGCTGATTGGCTGCAAGGTAAATGCGCCCGTCACGCACGCTCAAGGCGACGCGCCTGAGATTTTGGCCTTGGCACGGGCCGCTGAAACACGCCCCGTCAAAGCGAAAGTGCGCGCCATGCGCCGAACAAATAAGCGCATCGCCATCGGCGCTCAAAAAACGGTCGGGAAAGGTTTCCAGCGGCAGCCCCATATGCGGGCATTGATTGACAAAGCCGGTGAACGCGTCGCCGCGCCGCCATATGATGAGCTCAAGCTTTTCATCATTGTCGCCGTAAA